>Ga0302132_10001155_pt1 | contig 15156 bp, 12 predicted proteins | sample CB9_321_MG_FD_203113 | JGI IMG/M metagenome (GOLD analysis project Ga0302132, IMG submission 203113) | Marine microbial communities from Western Arctic Ocean, Canada - CB9_32.1 | ecosystem: Environmental > Aquatic > Marine > Oceanic | place: Canada: Western Arctic Ocean | collected 2017-09-19
ATGGGCTCAGAGTATCTCAAGACCATCGTGCCGATGTCGGGACTGATCGGAGTCCACGACCTGATGTGGCGCAACGGCAGCATGGAAGCACGCGGCGCCATAATGCACAACGGCGTCTACGGCAGCTTCGGCCTAGACGGCGATTCTGAGGATCCGCAGAACGCGTGTGAGGGTTATCTGGAGGGGTACTACGCGGGTGTTGGCGCATATCTGACCGGCGATAATCTGGCTTGGATTGGCTCCGATTACTGGGAGGAGCGCAGTTTTCTGGCCCGAACTCTGCAGAATTACCACGGCTCTGTCTACATCATTCACGGCATGCAGGACTGGAACGTCGACCCACACATGGCCTTCCCAACCCATCAGATTATCCAACGAAACGGTATCGATGTCAAAGGATTGTATGGTCAATGGGGGCATGATTACCCCGACCGTTTGAGCGGTCATCAGGGTCTCAGCAGCGGTCGAGGGGGCGAAGCATTCCCGTTCACATTGCGCTGGGATTGGGCTGATGATATGCTGGAATGGTTCGATTTCTATCTGAAAGAGGAGGGTCCGCAGCCGCGCTTGATCGCTGAGATTCAGGATAACATGGGCGGCTGGCGGGTCGAAGCCACCTATCCGCCGGATGATCAGGATTGGCTACGATTCAGAATGGATGAGTGTTCCATCATCGGTGGTGGTGAGACTATCACTGTGAGTTCGGAATTGCGCATCGAGTGTCCTTTCTTCGAGGAGGAGACGAGGATTGTTGGAAATCCGACCTTCCACGTCGATGCGACTGTGTCGGCCTTTTCTACCAGTGGACATCTGTTTGTCGAGATGGTTCAAGCGAGCACTGGAATGCATCTCGGTCATGCGGTGATGGACCTGCGATTCCACGCTGGTGGCAAAGAGGGTGAGGTGTTGGCACCGGGCGAGACTGTCAATGCCAAGATGGAGTTCTTCGGGATGGATGTGCTGATTCCTGCTGGCGATGGGATTCATCTGATCATCACTCAAACCGGTGAGGATTACATTCCCAGTCCAGTCTCTATGCAGTCGGTGACAGTGGGGCTTGGGGCGAGCAGTGTGCTGAGTCTCTCATTGGTTGAGAGGACTTGCGAAGATCTGTTCATGCCTCCGATGAATGCCGACCCATATCCACAGTGCGCGACGGAGGAGTGAAGCGAATGGCTGTCCCCTCGACCAAGGTCAGCATCGCCGTTGCAGACCGGATATTGTTGCATTTGTGGGAGCAGGATCACCAGGCGGATCACTATCTGGTGAGTCGCGAGGTGACTCGACCGGGTATTGCTGAAATCTGTGCTCTACATCCTCCCAATGTTTCTCGAACGATGCGCGATTTCGCATTGAACGGATTGGTCAGTGAACACACTCGGGTGGTTCGTGGCGAGGAGCGTCGGCAGAAGACCTGGCAATTGACCGATGATGGTCGCGAGGAGATCGGCCGACGATTGCAGGCTTTGCGCGAAACCAAGATTCTGCTTCGCGCGCGAGATGGAGAATTGCTCGAGGTTCGCGCCGATTCTGCTGGTGAGCAATTAGCGACTGGTCTGACTCTGCTACAGGTGCTGATGCACGCTCAACACGAGGCTGTGCTGAATTTTGGGGACATCCGTTTCGGGGCGATCGTTCGCAGCGAGGTGGAGGAGAAGTCGAAGCCCGGCTCGCTGAAATTGCTCGCTGGGGCTCATTCGACCTATCACACGCGCCCGCCTGAGACACGCACCGTTCATGGGCGCGAGAATGAGGTCGAAATCCTCGATGAGTGGTTTGCTGGAAGGGCAGCGATGGTAGTGGTTTCGGGCATCGCGGGTTGTGGCAAAACAACCCTTGTGAGTCACTGGCTCGACCATAATCTGGATTCCTCCCCCAACCTCGCAGTGATGTATTATCCATGCCAACCTTGGGATAGTCCTCTGGGCATCGCAACCAGTCTGCTGCATCGCCTTGGCATCAGTTCTGATACTGATGGCGATGACCCATACAATGTTCTCGAGGCCCTGCCGCTGAAGCCCGGTGCGCGCCTCGACATCGACCTCTACCGCCGTCGCCTGATCGCACACCTGCTCGATGAGGAGGGACATCGCGGCGAAGCGGAGGAATCGAATCTCGTCATCCTCGATGACGTGCACAATATCGGTACCGAAGGAAATCACCTCTTCGGGGCACTTCTTCAGGTCGCCGAAGCAACCTCGCTCCGCCTCCTACTGGTTTCTCGCACAAACCTCGCATTCTATGACCGCAGAGACGTTCACACACGCGGGCGGGTAGTGGAATTGAGCCTCACAGGCCTATCGATCGAGGAGGTGGCCGAGTGGCTCTCGACCATCCAACTGCCATCAGAAGCTCCCGCCGAGGAGATTCACCGCGCCACTGGAGGCCACCCCTTGGCGGTTGAACTCCTCGAACTCTACGGCAAGACACTGCACGACGATTGGCTGCGCTTCTTGGACGAGGAGATTCTCGATGTGCTGCCCGAGGACCGGCACGAATTACTAGCACTTCTCGCCGTTGCAGATCGGCCAGTCCCATGGGAAAAATTGGCCGAAGCCGCCAATTACGACGGCGCTCCACCAGAAGACCTGTTGACCCGAGGCTTGATGCTCGAACTCGAAGATGGAATGTGGTTGCACGAAGCGCTTCGCTCGAGACTACTCAGAGAGGTCGGTGCGCCGCTCGAAGAGCGTGCCCGAAAACTCCGCGAAAGCCTGTGAAGCTCTCCGATTTTTTGAGAATCAACCACGGGGTTTCACGGGAATGCAACAGTCGGCATGCAACTGATTTCAATTATTCAGCGAGTTATTGCATGTGGCGATTCAACCAGTCGTCGAAGCCGGGCTTCGGCATCGCACCAGACATCTGATCAACCAAGCTGCCATTGTGGAACAGAAGCAGGGCGGGAATTCCGCGAATGCCGTATTTTCCAGCAGAGAGTTGGTTGATGTCGGTGTTGACTTTGGCGATGGTCATTTCACGCTCGCCAGCAATCTGTTCGAGAACCGGCGCTATCATTTTGCAAGGGCCGCACCAAGGCGCCCAGAAGTCCACCAGAACCCATTCCTCACTTTGTGTCACCGCGTCAAAATCCGCGTCGCCCGCCTCGATCACTCTGCCCATTCAATCACCTTCGGACACCACGCCTGCGAAGGAGTCCTATCAATCTGATTACTCGGCCGTGAGCGAAATGATTCCTGCTCAGTTGTGGGCATAGGCTTGAGAACCGACTCTCCTTGGCTCGGCTTGAGGGGTTGGCGATGGAGGTTACACCGAGCATCTTGACCGCCGACTACACGAGGCTCGGTGAGACCCTCGATGAAGCGATTGATGCTGGCATCGAGTGGATACATCTCGATGTCATGGATGGAAATTGGGTGGTTAATCGGACGATTACTTTCGGCCCTGCCTTGATTCGTTCTGTTCGCGATAGGCTTGGGCCGGAGATCTTCATCGATTGTCATCTGATGGTCACTAATGCCGAAGAGACTTGGTCGCAGTACGTCGACGCGGGAGTTGACCTTGTAATCGCCCACGTCGAAGCCGTCGACGATTTTCCGGCGCTCATCGCAGCGCTTCATGGCGCTGGCTGTCAAGCAGGAGTGGTTCTGAATCCCGCAACCTCAGCAGACGCAGTGCTGCCGATGCTGGCCGATCTCGACCTCGTGCTGGTGATGTCGGTGGTCCCTGGCAAGGGCGGCCAGTCGTTCATGCCCGAGGTTGAAGCCAAAGTCAGAGAATTTCGCGCCGCCATCGACACGCAGATCGCTTCGGGAGGTCGCGCGACGAAATTGATGATCGATGGTGGCATCAAAGACCACAACGCTGCGCAGGTGGCGGGGTGGGGAATCGACATCGCGGTGGTCGGCAGTGGCCTCATCAACGAGCGCGCCAGCATCGCCAGCAACAAGGCAGCGATCGACGCTGCATTGGGAAATTGAGGCCACAAACTCAGAGAGTTTGCACGAATCTCGTTCATAATGCGCGCGCGAGCATTCAAATTGGTCGAGCCCGGGGTCGTTAGCGAATGGTCACAGAACAGTGGGTTGCCGACGAGGTCGCCAAGGTCGTAGGTGAAGCCCGGATCGAGGCGACCGATCTGCATGGCAGTGGCGACCATTTCCACGTTCGAGTAATCTCAGAGGGTTACGAGGGCTTGCGGCCATTGCAGCGGCAACGGCCGATACTCAGCCACTTCAAACCCTTCATCGCCCAGAATGTCGTCCATGCACTGGACCTCAAGTGCATGACTCCGGAGCAGGCGGAGTCGAGCGGCGCAACAGCCTTTGATCCGCATGCCGAGGAGGAGACCGAGTTCTTCGGAGTACACATTCGCAGACCCGAGAAGGAGTGAGAATAATGAGTTTTGATTGGACACCAGATGAATTACAGAGCCTCGTCAACGAACACCGAATCGTGCTTTTCATGAAAGGCACACCACAGGAGCCGCTCTGCGGTTTCAGCAATCGCGCGGCACAGGTATTGCAGCAACTCGGGGAGCCATACAGCAGCGTCAACATCCTCTCCGACCCTCGTGCGATTCCGTCCGTCTGTGAGTGGGCGGACTTCCCGACAATGCCTCAGATCTATATCCTCGGCGAGTTGATCGGCGGCTCTGACATCGCTCTCGAGATGTTTGAATCCGGCGAGCTTCAGAAGATGCTCGCCGACGGTGAAGCCTCATCCGAGTGAGGTGAAGCGATTGTCCCTCGAGGACGATCGCCGAAATATGGCGATTGCGCTCGCCGGTGCGGTCGCAATCTCATTCTCTCCGATAATCTACTCACTTTCCGGCGTAGAGGCCGGCTCGGCCGCTTTCTTTCGAATGCTCTACGCTCTGCCCTTGCTCGCGGTGATCGCTTGGAGAGTTCGCGACGCCGACAACCGTGGCAGACGGACTCGTTGGATTGCGGTGGGGGCCGGAGTAATTCTGGGCCCCGACATGTTCGCCTACCATTATGCGATAGATATGATCGGCGCTGGGTTATCGACATTGATCGGCAATTCACAGGTCATCATCGTAACTCTGATGTCGTGGCTGCTGTTCAAGGAAAGGCCGAACAAGGCGATTTTCGCCTCAATCCCAATCGTTCTATTCGGCGTCTATCTGATGTCTGGAGTGGGCGACGAATCCGCTTACGGCGTGAATCCGAGATTAGGTGTGATTCTGAGCATCATCGGCGCCTTCGCTTATTCGAGCTTCCTCATCCTCTTCCGCTACGCCAACAGAGAACTCGCTCCTGCGCCGAGCCTGCTGTTCGACGCCACCTTAGGCGCCACAGCCTCGTTGTTTCTACTGAGCTTCGGTTCGGGCAATTTTGAGATGGTTCCGACTTGGCCCGGCCACGCTTGGATTCTACTCCTCGCCCTCCTCGCTCAGGTCTTGGGTTGGATTGCCATCGCCCATGCTCTGCCCCGCCTGCCAGGTAGCCTGACCTCCTTCGCGATTCTCTTGCAACCTACTCTTTCCTTCATCTGGGGAATCCTCATTCTGGCCGAAGAACCATCATCCCAGCAGATGCTCGGTGTCGTCGCGGTCGTCGCCGGCATCCTCGCTGTAACTCTCTTCGGCTCGGTCAGTGATCAAACCTCGACTTGAGGTTCAGCAGAATCATCGAGGATGGTCATCAGAACTTCAAACTCCATCGTATTGATGGTGATATCCACATCCTCGCCACTGTCTTCCAATAAGGCCTGAGCATCGACGGTGATTTCGATGACCCACAGACCGACACCTGTCATGTTGACAATCTCCCATTGGTCGCGAGCCTCAGCAGCAGTCCCTTCGAATTGAGAGATGGTTGGCAGTGTGAGATTGTAATTGTACCAGATCGCATCCCCCTCGACATTGCAGTCGTTGGTTCTCGAATCGGTCTGACTGGTCTCATATCGCTCGGTTCTGTTAACCTCTTCGAGATTCATGATGACGGTGACATAATCGCACAGATTAACACCGACATTCTCGTTGTTCTCGCTGAAGTGAGCTCCGACGTAGACATGCGAGACATTGGTCGATTCGTCGAATTCGAAGGTGATGATCTCAGTCGTGCCATCTTCGACGAAGATGCTCTGGAATGTGCTGTCATCCGATGTCTTGACTTGGAACCCCCAGAGATGACTCTGCGGACCGCTCACCCCCTCGCTGGAGAATAACATCGGAACCACCACCGAAGCCGCTGTAACCAGCATTCCGACGACCATCAGCGCGGCTAGGGCGAGGCGAAAACGGACGATGAATCGAGCCGTGGCCGCTACGAGAGTCATCGCATCGAAGTCCTCGTCCCACTCCTCATCCGACTCGGCATCGAAATCCTCGTCCCACTCCTCATCCGACTCGGCATCGGATTCCTCGTCGAACTCATCATCCAACTCGTCGTCGTCGAAGTCCTCCTCATCGTCGACGCTCAGTGGCGGCACGCACCGAGAGAAGCCCCCCTCAGCAAGGAACTTTCCCCCCATCACTGACTATGCAGAGCCTGCCTGCCGGCCGCTCAGAGGTGTACAGGGCGAGAGACACAAGCGAGGGAATGGGATGCACTCTGCGAGAACCTCACGGCCCCGTACGGGTGACCCTTGCAGCCCGCGATTGATAATCGTTGTGCGACATCGGCCTCCCAAGCCCTTGAACGCTGCACTGAGCGCCTATCATGCCACTGTGAGAATTTCTGGTCCGCCCTCTGTGATGTGAACTGTGTGCTCGAATTGGCCAATCATTCCACGATCTTCGCAACGCAGCGCGGCATAGGTCTCGAGGAAGCGAATCGAGATTAGTTTGCGAATCAGCGCATTCCACTTGCTGCGCAGTACCTCCTGCTCTTCACCAGGGAATGGCTTCTCAAGCAATGGGTAGGCCCAGCGCTCGGCGAACGGCAGAGTGTTGTAACGCTCTTCGATGTACCTTGCCATGGTCGCACCGAGTGGTTTGAGCTTGCCCTTCGACATCGCCTTGCGAATGGTGATGTTGCCTGTGACTCGGAAGATGTTGCTTGACGAGGATGGTGGGATGTTCTCGATCATGCCGGACTTTCCATTCGTGTTGAATGGCTCGACGGCATAGACCGAGCCAAGCTCGACCTCTCCTTTGAATCCAGGATTCTCAGAGCCGCAGGCGTAGGACGGGACCGATTTGCCCGCGTGCAGGTTCCAGCGCTTCAATTCGTGACCGCAGAGGTTGCGAATCGGCTCGAAGCCTGCGTCTTTGTGGACCTGTTCGGCAGCCGCCCCGACCAGATGCCAAGGCGTGCCGGGCATCATCATCTCGACAGAAGCGTCGCGCGCCTCGCGCGCCGCCTTGATCTGATCCGTGTGATTGCCGCCGCTGCCTACCTCGATGCTGATGGCATTGTCAGCCAGAGCACCGGCGATATGTACGCCGACATCGAGTTTGACGAGGTCACCATTCTGGAAGACCATCTCCCCCTCAAAACCATCAGGCGGAGTCAACCGTGAATTCGTCGTGTAATGTGCGGCGACATGGTTGACCGAGATGGTGACCGGGAAAGCAGGTGTTCCACCGTGTCTGCGGATGAAGCGTTCGGCTGAGTCAATAACTTCGTCCCAAGCCTTGCCAGCGACGATTTCACCCTTGATGCCTTCGAGCGTCCGACGCGCTACATGTCCAGCGTCTCGCCATTGTTTGAGGTCTGATTCTTCCACCATGTCAAAACCTCCTCAGACGGAATAATTCCTTCTCTCAGCACCTCTATGCATGCGCACTCAAGTGGAACACAGACCGAATGCCACGCTATCAAAGTACTGGGTGGGCCGGAGGCCGTCAATCCGGCGACAATTCCTACCTTTTCGCCTGTTTCTGCGAGGCTGGCTGCTGCCGCCTCGCAGGTTTTTGATGGAGGCGCGCCGCTGATGTTGGCCGAGGTTGCTGTCAGTGGGCCGGTGCGGCGCAGTAATGCTTTTGCGAGTGGGTGGGCGACGACTCGGATGGCTATTTTCTCGCCGCCGAGTCGGGCATCGAGTGGCTCCCGGGCGGGTAGAATGACCGTCAGCGAGCCCTCGGGAAATGATTCGAGGAATGCCGGTAGGTCATCGCTCAGCTCGACTAGCGTGGCAGCCTGTGAAAGGTCCGCCACGCCGATGCTGACCGGCATTTCGGCCGACCGTTTTTTGAGTGCAAAAAGGCGGTCGAGGGCAGCCGGCTCGGGTATGCAACCCAGCGCCGGCTGAGTCGTTGTGGGATAGACGATGCAGCCGCCCGCCAGAGCGATTCTGACAGCTTCGTCCATTCTCTCACCTACCTGACGTGCTTCCTGTTGGCGGGCGGCAAGGAGTCGGCGTGCACGACGATCGAGCCGACGTGCAGATCGATATTCGATTGGTGCGTGTGCCGACTCGAGATACGCCGCAATTCGATGATTCCGAAAACCATGTTGAGCACAGGAATCAGAAAAACCAATTTGCGCCTGGCTCGCTCGTCCAACATCGCGCTGGTCATCGCCGAGCCATCCTCGGCGAGAACCGCCAATCCGAACATCCGCTGCCCGAGCGAGCGTGAATAGCGCAGACCGGTCAGTCGCCAGTAGAGCCAGTGAGCGGTGAGTAGAATCGCTGCCATCGCGAGGGCGAAATGAAAGTCGGGCGAGGACCACAGAGTGATGTTCCAAGCATCCATGATGCGCCATCCCGTCACCACCATGAGAATCGTCGTGACGATGACGACATCGACGCTGAAAGCGGCGACTCGACTAACTCCACTGGCTAGGATCGTTCCCTCAGGAACAGGCCAGTGACCACCATCTTCGGCGGCCACCAACTGCTTCGCCAGCGTGCCGCCGCCTTGCAGCGAGATTGGTGAATCGTGGTCAGACAAATCGCATCCCTTCAGGCCATTCCCAGCAAGTGCCACGCCTCAAGGTTGCGACTGCGGATATGTGCGAGCCAGGCGCTCCAGGTCTCGTCGCTGCGCAGGGTATCGGGATCGCCGACGACGATCAATCCGCGGCGGGCTCGAGTCAAAGCCACGTTCAATCGCCGAGAATCAGCCAGGAATCCGACGTTGCCATCGTCGTTTGAACGGACGCAGGAGAAGAGGATGACCTCTTTTTCCCGGCCTTGGTAGCCGTCCACCGTGTGAACCTCGACACTGTCGTACCTCTCGGGAATGGCGTCGCGAATCGCCCTCACCTGTCCTGCGTATGGTGTGATTATGCCGATGTCTTTCTGGGCGAGGTCACCGGCCTCGAGCAGGCCCTCGAGCAGGCGGGCTATCCAGCCTGCTTCGGCCGGGTTCTCCTTCGATGCTCCGTCGGGTGAGAGGACTTCTCCGCCCTTCAGTGGCAGGAAGACTATCGGGGCTTCCCAATCGTTCCAGAGCAGTCCTGCTGGGGCTGGTCTTTCAGCTGCTTCGATGCCGTCGATGAGTCGGCCTTCGTAGAATGTCTCATTGGGGAAGGCCGAAATCGCTGGATGCATCCTGTACTGGGTATCGAGCAGCATGGGCTCAATGCCCATTTTAACCAATCTCTCGAAGAGGGAGCGGCGCAGTCCGCCTTTTTCGGCACGCTGCGAGATGACTGTCGGTGGTAGTTGGCGGTGGTCGCCGACGAGGACGATCTGTCGCGCTCCTCGTACCAGAGGAACAAGGCTCGCGGGCTCGGTCGCTTGGGTCGCTTCATCGAGAAGGACACGCGAGAAGCGGCGCCCCTCGAGCAGAACATGGCCGGCGCCGATGCAGGTGCAGCAGAGCACCTGAGCACGGTTGAGAATCTCGTCTCGCATCTGCCCTTGGATTCGACGCACCTCCTTCCAACCGCGGTTGAGTTCTCGGTGAGCCAGACCCTTCTCCTTGCCCTTCATCCCTGAGATTCTGCGGGCGAGTTTGTCGTTCAGTTCGAGATGCTCTCCGAGGTCACGGCGCAGAGGGTGATTCTCCATCTGCGCATCGACCGTTGCGAGGCGAAGGTTCTCGCGGACCTTGACCGGCTGGCCGAGGCGGACGGCGCGGACGCCGAGGCCGAGCAATCCTTCGAGCAGATTGTCCACGGCGACATTCGAGTCGGCGACGGCGAGGATGGTGCCGATGTCTTGGCTCGCCCAAGCTTGTAGGATGCGGACCGCCGTGTGAGTCTTGCCGGTGCCCGGAGGTCCTTGGATGAGGGTGAGTCGGCGTTCGATGGCTGCATTGGCCGCCGCGATCTGTGATTCGTTGAGCCCAGCTGGCAAATCGATTGGACGGCGGTCGGCGCCGCCGAGAGCAGGACGGAGCTGCGCCGCCTCGACAGGGTCGTGGACGGTGCCGAGAATGAGATCCCTGAGTGGGGCGCCGCCCTCCTCTTCGAAAATCGAGTTGAGAGCCTCGCTCATCCTGTCGAATGCGACTTTGTTCGCAGCGCGATCAATACGCCAGAAGCCGCGCCGCATTTCACCCGGCAAATCGGGCATGACCACTCGAATACGGTTCTTGAAGCGGTCCGAGACGATAGCCTCGATCGGCCTCTCGGATATCGGATCATTGCGGCTCAGCATCACGATATCGCCCTGCCTGAAGCGATGCTGACCTAACTTGCCTCCACCCTCGAATTGTAATTTCACGATACGCTGACCGAAGAGCCAACCATCGGCTTTCGCCTTCAAGTCGAAGAGAGCCAATCCATGTGCTCTGAGTTTGGAGCGCGACCAGTTCCGCAATCGCTCATCGGTTGCTTGAAGTTCATCATCGAGTTCCCAGTTGATTAATTCCAAGTAAGCCTCGTGATGATCCTGACTCCGCTTGAAGCGAGCCGGCAAGTCCTCAGCAGCGTCCACGAAGCACTCCCGGCGTGTCTCGCTCATCACGCTTTGCGCCGAGCCTAGAGGTTGGCAGCAATGAGCCCGCTGTCTACAACGGCGAGTGAGGGTTATACGGGGATGGCGGCCGAAGCGACACGACTGATGAGGTGTACACATGGTATTCGACCGCTTCAAGAATTGGCGTAAGGCCGAGATCGGCCCTACCGTGGAGTGTCCATTGTGTCACACCAACAACCCAGAAGGAGCCTCGGAGTGCGCTCAATGTCTGTACCAACTCGGTAAAGCATCCTTCGAGCAGGTGGCGACGGTGGATGAGGAAGAAGCCAGCAGTCTGTTCGATGAACTGATTGGTGAGATGGAGGAAGAGGAGGAAGAGGGAATCGTCGATTGGTCGAAGAGTAAGTTCACCATGGATGATGTGACCATCGATGTCGAGCAGTACGGCGAAGACGACCTCATCACACTCAGCGGAGCCCCGACATTCTCTCTGACTGTCGACCATCCAGAGCCCGCAGATGAGGAAGAGCTAGATTACGAACTCCAGCCCGCAGATGCGCCTGAATTCGTCACCAAATTCGAAGTTCCAGCAGAGGATCTGAGGCCTCTGGAAGCCATCCAGACTCAGCAACTCTCGCTTGTCGAGCCGACGGCGGATGCACCTCGGGATGTGAAGGTCGTAGCCGCTGACGAGGTTCCTGATTCGAACGGCGATCTGCCCGATCGATTCATCGTGACCACAGAGAGCACAGAGGACACCGAGAGTGCTGAGGCGGAGACCGAGACCGATATCGAGTCGGAGTTAGAGGCGGAATCGGTGCCTGAGGTCGAGTCTGAAGCAGAATCAGCAATCGAAGCCCAGCCTGAATCTGATGAGATGACCGAATCGAATCTGCTCTCGATGAAGAAATCCGAATTGATCACGATCGCAGATGAGGCAGGACTCTCGACTGCAGGAACCAAGGCGATTCTGACGGCTCGGATACTTGGAGAAGAAGTCGAGTCCGATGTTCCGGAGGAAACCACAGAGGTCACAGAGATTGAGACTGAGATCGAGGCGGAGGTCGAGGATGAGCCAGAGACCGCCCCAGAAGCCATTCCGATGCCGGCCTCGGTCATGCCCTCGCCACCGCCCGTGGCAGCCCGCGCAGTGGACCCGATGGACGCTGCTTTCGATGGCGGGGTCGAACGTATTCCACTGACCAGAGCAAACGCGATTATGGATTTACCAACCCCTCCTCGAATTCCTCGAATGCCAGCGACTCAGGCTCCGAGTTTACCACATCTGGCAGCAGCGAATGATGCTCTCGATTCCCCCGACCAGAGCATGTTCTGGCCCTGGCCACAACAGGATGAATGGAGCGACAGAGACGTCGTGATGAAGATCAAAGACGCGATGGAAGCGGCCAAGCGCAAGGACGTCGCTCAAGCCACGGTGATCATCGACGAGGTCGGGCCTCACCTCGGCAGCCGCACCAAACTGCTCTATCCTATCGGTGCTCTTCTGCAGCGGATTGGCCGCGCTGCGACCGTTGACAAAATGATGAAGGCAGCTCTCGCAGCCGAACCCGACGACAAACACATTCAGACCGCGCAGTCCAAGCTGAGACCCTGAAACCAAGCGCCGCAGCCCTCATGCAGAAGCGGCACCGCCCCAATCGCATGCAGCGCCGGGCGACGACGACGATTCGCGTCGACGAAGGCTTGATCCTGCGCCCTGCGAACGCCACTCACACGAACCAGCTCATCGAGGCTTTCGAGGAGACTTGGCCCGAAGTCAGCAGGGCGATGCCATGGGTCCTTCCCGAGATGCCCTTCGATGAGCAGATCGCCTCTTTCCTCGAAGAGACAGAGAGGATGGGCCGAGCTGGCAGACTACATCACTGGGTGATGGTCAGGCCGTGGGACGAAGTCGTCCTCGGCCTCATCGGTTTCGACCGCGTCACGCGGTCGGGAACCGCCGAATGGAACATCGGCTACTGGGTTCGATCATCAGAACAGCGCAGGGGTCTTGCGAGCAAGTCGATTCAAGCCACCCTGCGCTGGCTCGGAGATCTCGACGTCGTCGAGGTCGAACTCAAAGTAGACCCCAACAATCCAGCCGGAAAACGCACGGTTGAGCGCGCGGTCAAGCAGTGGGGAGGAGCACGTTGCATCCTTGGTGATTCGGCGATAACCGTGGCAGGTATCCGCACCGTCCACGAGTGCCACTTGATCTCCATCGGACCCAACAAACAGTCATCGACATCAAAACGCCGAAACAAAGCCTGAACAGCCTCGCAAACTCGGGTTAATCCGCATCGCTGTGAGCCTCCGCTCGGTAGTCAACCGAGAGCGCGCGGTGAAAGGAACCTCTACGCCTCCCCTTCTTCCGTTACTGCAATGCTTCGAGACCGCCCACGCAATCACTCAGCGTATGAGAGGCAGTCGCGCTCTGCGCGAGGGCGACCATTCAAAACGGGTCCTCATCTCGGAATTCTGCCCATAGGGCAGGATGTCGTTCATGACTGACAACCACAGACAGCGACTCCCCGACATCGATTCGGAAGAGACCGATGAGTGGCTGGAGGCGCTGCGCTCTGTCGTCGATGCTCAGGGAATCGAGCGGGCTCGCATGCTTCTGCACGAGTTGATGAGCGAGGCTCGCGATCTCTCGATCGAAGTCGAACCGCTGTCCAGAACACCCTATCTCAACACCATCCCACTGGAAGACCAGCCTCTATATCCGGGCAATCTCGAACTGGAGGCTGAAATTCAAAACGCAGTCTTGTGGAATGCGGCGGTGACGGTCAGCGATGCCAACCGCCGACTCGATGGAATCGGTGGACACATCAGCTCTTACACATCTGCTTCGACTCTCTACGAAGTCGGTTTCAACCACGTCTTCCGTGGCAAGGAAAGCAATGGAATCGGCGATGCGCTGTACATTCAAGGGCACGCCAGTCCTGGAATTTATGCTCGCGCTTTCCTCGAGGGACGGCTGACCCTCGAGCAAGTGACTAACTTCCGCCAAGAGGCGTTCAAAGACGGACTCTCCTCCTATCCACACCCTCGCCTGATGAAGGATTTCTGGGAATATCCAACGGTCTCGATGGGGCTTGGCCCACTCGCTGCTGTGATGCATGCTCGCTTCTGGAAATATCTGCATCTGCGCGGCTTGGCCGATACTTCAGCAAGCCGCGTTTTCGCATTTTTGGGAGATGGCGAGATGGACGAGCCCGAGGCGATCGCTTCGATTGCGATTGCAGGCCGCGAGCGCCTCGACAACCTGATCGTAGTCATCAATTGCAATCTGCAGAGGTTGGATGGGCCCGTGCGTGGCAATTCGAAGATCATCCAAGAGTTGGAGGGGCTCTACCGTGGTGCTGGCTGGCAGGTCTACAAAGTGCTCTGGGATTCGGCCTGGGACAAGGTTCTGGCCCGTGATGTTGACGGCGCTCTACTGGCTCGTTTGGAAGAGATCACCGATGGCGATTTCCAACGTTTGAGCATCCTCGAGCCGGCTGAATTCAGAGCCGAGGTCTTCTCAGGAAATGAGTCTCTCGAGGCTCTTGGAGCGAGCCTGACCGATGCTGAGATCGCTTCACTGCACCGCGGCGGTCACGACCCTCACAAGGTCTACGCCGCCTATGCCGCGGCTGAAGCGGCGGACGGTCCAGCAGTCATTCTGGCTCATACCGTGAAGGGCTGGGGAATCGAATCATTCGCAGGAAGGAATACCACTCACCAGAAGAAGAAGATGTCAGGTGATGACCTCACAGCCTACCGAGATGCTTTGGGGCTTGAATTGCAAATCCCTGACGAGCGACTCGAAGACAACCCATTCAACACCCTCGACGAGGAGTCGGAAGCCCACGAATATCTGATGGCGAAACGCAACCAACTAGGTGGTTCTTTACCGAATCGAAACTCACCGTCAATCGACCTCGAACTGCCCGATCCGGAGAGCTACTCCGAGTTCGACGCAGGCACGCCCAAAGGTCAGCAGGTCTCAACCACGATGGCCTTCGTCCGCGTCCTACGAAACCTGCTAAAGTCCAACATCGGCGAGCGCATAGTCCCAATCATCCCCGACGAAGGCCGAACCTTCGGAATGGATCCACTTTTCAGCGAATTCGGGATATTCTCATTGTTCGGCCAGAAATACAAGCCGGTCGACCACATGATGCTGATGAATTACAAGGAAAGTCAGACCGGTCAAATCATCCAAGAAGGTATTTCAGAAGCAAATTCGATGGCGACTTGGATCGCATCTGGAACATCGTATTCACACACCAACTGCCCGACTCTACCATTCTACACATTCTACTCGATGTTCGGTTTCCAACGTGTCGGAGATCAGATTTGGGCAGCCTCCGACGCCCGTTGCCGCGGATTCCTCATGGCAGCCACCGCGGGTCGTACAACGCTGAACGG
>Ga0302132_10001158_pt1 | contig 15143 bp, 13 predicted proteins | sample CB9_321_MG_FD_203113 | JGI IMG/M metagenome (GOLD analysis project Ga0302132, IMG submission 203113) | Marine microbial communities from Western Arctic Ocean, Canada - CB9_32.1 | ecosystem: Environmental > Aquatic > Marine > Oceanic | place: Canada: Western Arctic Ocean | collected 2017-09-19
TTAATACAGCTGTTATATAAGCATCACTATCAGGGTCAAGTGACAATTCGTATTCATGAGCAAGCTCATAAGCAGAGGATGGGTTCTTTATGAATCCATTTAATTGAAGAGTGAATTTATTCCAACCTGAAGCATCACTCTGTCCAAAGACGCTTTTTTCTGAGATGTCTAGTTGAGCACTTGTTACAGGCGTAGTACCATCATCAATAACCGAGTCTAGAACAATTGTTGATTTCTTCAAAGTTGCAAGAACCCCACCAGGAGTCATCAAGATTCCTCTTATTATGGGAGCAGCCTTCCCGGTGTCTGCACCGTTCGTAAAATCAGTTGAAGTCATTATAGACGACGTAGGAAGCGTAATAACTGTATTACCACCGGCACCGGCGTGTGTCATTGTAGCAACAACGTCTGTTCCGTCGACTACTGCTGAAATGTTTGTGTTGGCGTGTATTGCTTCTTTGACTTCAATAAGAACAAGCCCAACTGTTGTAGCGGATAACGTTCCAATTGTAGATGAGGTTGTTGTGTCTGTTGATGTGTCAACAGTCATAGTAATTGTTGTAACTGCAGAACCATCTTCTGCGTTCAAGACGTTTATTACAAGAGTTTCACCGTTGATTGGAAGATTATCTACAGTCAGCGTAGCAGAAGCAGCTACTGGGTCTGTCCCGCCTGTGAACTCCATATCTGAGCCTGCGAAGACCGACGAGCTTGTATCATCATCATCGTATGATATTGGTACGTTATCTGCCAGACCAGTTGGAGTAGCTAGACTGATGTCAATAGAGTATGTACCATCGCCATTATCAACTACTGACGTTGTCTCGTATGTCCCTTCTAAGTCTACTGCTGCTTTAAACTGATCTGCTCCATTCTGAGTTGGTGCCGACGTATTTACTTCTACATCAGCTGTAGCTTCGAACGCCCCTGTTGATGAAAACTCTATGGTGAACGCACCACCGAATGTTATTATAGCATCGTCGCCAGGTGCTCCATTGAACTTGATTGTTGCAGTTGCCGCTATAGTATCAGCACCTAAAGTGAATGCCTCATCGCTTCCATGCATTGTCTGTTTATTGACTATAGTTATTGCTGTATTTCCGTCTGCGCCTATTGTATCTTGTGATATAGCTACTACACTTGCACCCGGAGCGGGAGCCTCAAAACCAGCCACTGTGTCATTTATATACAAAGCTAATGCAGTTGCATTGACGTCGTTTGTATTGGTCTCAGATAAACCTGCCGTTGCCATAGTAAATTCTGTTGATGTTCCGTCGGTTGCAATAAGCTTTACAGTGTCAGCAGCAGATGGTGGTTTTACTATTGTTATTGTTCCGTCTGTTGCTGCAGTTAATGGGTATACATTAGAGACACCTGCATCTTTGAGATATGTAGAGCCGTCGGCGTCTTTCATGAATGCGCCGAGCATGTATGTACGACCGTTATCGCCATCGTTTGTTGAGTATGGGTTGTCACCTTCTGCCCAATGGAGTCCAGCTGATGCAGACTGTGGGAGTTCTTCTCCCACAACGAAACCAGAATTTGTTGGGGCTGTAGTTCCTGAGCTTCCGTCGCCGACTCCGAGTATGCGTACAAATGTCAGTGAGTCTGAGTTATTTAGCCATTGTTTTGCAGCAAATGCTCCATAACTTGTATCTTCTGGTTCTCCAAAGATCTCTCTAAATTTTCCCCATGATGCTACAGTTATAGGGACAAAAGCAGGCCCTCTTGTAGATGTTCCTACAACACAAGCTGGCGTTCCGCTTGGATTTAAAGTTGACGTTTGTGATAGATCGATTTCTCTGATTCCAACACCGGCGCTTTTAAAAGTTAATTCAGCCATTATTAAAATTCTCCAATAGTGTTATTAATTATTTTCTTAGTCAAAACTTACACCAGAACTTGTAACAATAAAGTCAATTGCAACATATTCTATTGCTCTGGTTGGTACAAGTACAATTCTACCATTCATTTTATTTGCTTCAATGTCTTGTGGTGTGTTATTTGAACTATCAACTGTGACGCTAAATTTATCTATTCCTTGTTGTGACTGAACTCTTGATAGAATTGCATTCATCTGTGAGGCAAACTTAGCTCTTGTTGATGCAGTATTATTTTCAAACAACATGAGGCGCGCTACATCTGAGATTTCTCTTTTTACTTTTAAGAGCATGCGTCTGACATTTACTCTGTCTAGTGAAGATGCTTCCATTTGTAAAGTCTTTTGTCCGAAAATAACGTACCCTGAATTCGGGAACGTTGCTATCGGGTTTATTCTTGCTTCGTATAATTCATCACGATTTGCTGTATTTAATCTTGATGTAGTGCCTTCAACATTGTCCAAAGACCCTCTGTTAAATCCAGCAGGAGCAAACCAAGGATATTTGTTTTTATCTGTATAAGCTATTGCCGACATTGCAGCAATAGAAGACGGAGCTTCGACATTAACGTCGTTTATGCCGTCGTACAGAATAATATCAGGATAATAAACAGCTGCGTAGCTATTGTTATATCCTTTGCCTATAAAGCTTGAAATAGTAGCAGATGTGTCTGGTTTTAGAGAGTCGTTAGTAAATATTCTTGTTGGAGTCCCACCAGATGAACCATATGAAGCCATATCCATAAGATATAAAGCCATACCATATTCTTCTACAAGACTCAGAACATAATGTGTAATATTGTGATCTCTCATACCGGGTATATTTAGTAGATTAACTCTTGAAATCATTGGATCGGTAAGAATCTTTGCAGCCATTCTAAACGAGTTGACTACATTATTGTTAGCGCCTAATCCGAAGATGTTATCACCTTCTTCATTCTTCATTCCGACATCTACTTCTTCGACGTTTAATCCTTGTGCAGATGACGCTTTGTCGTTCATTGCTGCCATATCTGTGTCTAGTATGTTTGTCCCGTCTTTTGCACCGTAGAATACATTTGTAAACTTATTGAAACCAGAGTACAGGTTGAAGTCTGATTTGTCTTTTTGACCTAACAACGTTGCCATTGTAATTCTCTTTCCAGCAGACGATTCCGCGCCGCCGAAGTCGCCGTCCTCTGTAGAAACCACTACACCGTCTGTGTCTACAATAACGTTGTTTGTCGTAAAATAGTCTCCGTTTCTCATGTATGTGGCGCTGACCATCTCTATCGGGGGTTTGTCTAAATCACCAATTACTTCGGCAATAGTGTCTTTATCTGTGTGACCTAAATCCAGTACATCAGAAAATGCCACTTTTGCTAGTGTGAACTTATTATTATTTCTTGTGTCTGGTGCCGTACTTGATTCATAATCATCTGAGTGTCCTAGATATTTTACAAGATTCGGAATCAGGCTACCAAAAACAGTACCAGTGTTCGATTGATATGCAGTTACATCTAGTCTTGTAAATTTTGTGCCCCAACACAATTTAGCGTCTAATTGTTCAAGTGTACCAGGATCACCAGTAAATGTTCTTCCAGATGCACGTGTTAGAACAGATCCTTTTGTGAGTTTATACCTCATGGGTACAGGTGGGAAAACAGTTGTCAAATCGGCGATGGGATTTGATTCATCACAATATTTGGCGGTGGAGACATCTAAGTTTGGAAGTCCTTTAAACCCTATGGGCAATGTAGATGTTGGTATTCTTTTTGCAGATACATTTTTATTGATGACAACTCGTACGTAGTCGGATTTATTGCTAAACATTCCTGTTTGAGTTAGTCTTCTTGCAGATTCCCTTGTGTCGAAATTGAACGATATCTTTTTATCGCCGATTCGTTTTGCAATATAATTGGGACTATCAAGATCCAAGTTGCAATCAGCAAACCTTTCTATAATTTGTTTGGCTCCATCTGTATCATAGAAGTTTCTTATTTGAACTGTAAATGTTCCCCACGGATCAGCGGGATCAATGGATGCCTTAAGATCGGCAATTGTTACCTTAAAACTTGAATTCATTGCAGTACCGTGACTTAAAGTCTCAAAATGAAATAATTCATACTCAGTAGCACCGAAAGGCTGTGAAATAAAGCTTGTTGTTTTGGCACCAGAGAATCTTTCGTTAAATTTTCCAAGTTTTGCATCGCCAACATTGCCAGCGTAAGCCACTTTTATAGATGTTGTGGTAAGGTCTATTGTTGCTAGTTCTTCTTCGACAGGAAAATGAGCGTAAAGCACATGATTCTCAGATTCGAATTGTGATGGATCGCTATTTAATATATTTTTTATATACAGGGCACTATTGCTAGGATCTAAAGAAGCAGAAAAGATTTTTAGACTTGCCATTCCATCATCGGATTCGCCTGTTGCTCCTGATATTATTAGCTTGAAAATGCCTGATGAATCCGGTGTTGCTTTGTCATCCCGCTGAGGACGGGTTGCTGTTGCCCACGTAGTTACATCGAAGCCAATATCAGTTATCATTACTCTTGCATCTTTTGGTACAAGAATCATTGCTCGTACAAGATCAAATGGAGTAACGCCATCAGCTTCGATGGTGTCATTGTCAGTAAAAATAGGGTACCCGAATGCCTCAGCGGGTGTTTCGTTGTGTGATGCAACTATAAACTGGACTTTGCCGATTGGGCGGTCATCGATGTCGTATTCGTCGTCTCCAGTTGTGGCTGTTTTGTCTGATGCACGCCCTGTTAATTTAAATCCAGCACCGTGTTCGTATCCTTTGGTTTTACCTCCACCTCCTGCTCCAAGAACCCTGACGTATGTTACTGCGTTTCCGTTCTCTAGATACTCTTTTACAGAGTAGGGTCCAAATTGTTTTCCGTCTACAGCGCCAAAGATTTTTGAAAACTCGGCATATGATGATACGGTTGTGGGTAAGAACGCAGGACCTTTTGTTGATGTGCCGATAATTCCGGCGGAGGTCCCTGTAGAACTTACACTTGTACCCGAGAGATCTATTTCGCTTTCAAAGAATCCCGGTGATTTAAAAGTTTGCTCTGACATTAAATGACTCCTAAAAATTTTTATGTATAATACAGTTTAATCAAATATTAAATATTTCGTGAGACGCCAATTTACTATTCATTGTTGATGTTTTCTAAATCTTTTATCTCTCGAATACTTGCGACTGTCTCTCCTTGTCTACTGATCTTGGTGAGTACTTTCGAGTATTTCTTTTCTTTTGATCCTGTGAAAGGATTTACAACATATTCTAATACGGTAAAATCCTCGTCGCTTCTATTCATTTTTTTGTCGCCTCTGATGTCTAGTTCCTCTAAATTATTCAAAATAAACTTATTAATATCTGGGTCTCTTATCTTCGGTCCGCCCTTGACTATTAAATCAGCAGTTATCTCTTTCATTTCAAAGACGACATTTGGAGCAGTTTCAAAGCTTCTAAATGGTGATCCTTTTCCTGGAATATCCTGTGGGGCTATGAAGTATCCGGGAAGATCCATATCAAATGTAAGTTTGACTAATCTCTCATCATCTGCAAAGTCAGTAAAATTATCATCAAAAGTCATTGGTGACTTCATATATGCTACAAATTTATACCCAGAATCTGTTGTAACTTGATAGTTATGACCTATTGCTGGAAAATTGGCAAACAATGTCTCTATTATATTGTTGACATGTGATACATACTGTGTCCAGACTGTAATGCTATATGATATCTTGACAAACTTTGGATACGGGATTGTTATAACTTCGTATATGTGTTCTCCGTCCATCTTTGGAGTCAACGTTATATCGCTCTTTTGTTTTGATATATTATTTTTTCCTCGCCTGGAAGTTGTTGTTCCAGGTTCAGCCTGATTTCCAGGTGATATATCGGAAAGTGAAAAATTTCCAACATTAGATACATTATCTTGATTTTTTATACGTTGCCTATTGATTATGTTTTGATAATTAGGGTCTTTTTTTGACAGTCGTCTTCTGATTACTAGATCACCTTTTTCCCTAAAGGAAATTCCAGAACCATATCCACCTACTGTGGCATCGTGATCAATATTTTTTCTATGTATCGCTATTATTGGCAAAATCAGAGCGTTGTTCTTGTCCCTTATCGGCTTGTCACGTTGTGACACTGCGAACCTCTCGCCTGATGCGAATACTACCGGGACTTTCTTCATTGTGCCCGCAACTGACACTTGTATGTTTATATCCTTATCAAATAGGTTGAACATTGATCTGTCCATGTCTGCGATCCCACAAGAGGGTATCGTGAAGTCATCAGGTATATTTGTACCTTCCCACCCTGTCCTTAGCTTGTCGGTCATTACGTATCATCTCCGTAGAATGCAGAATCTGCGACTGCGTCTGTGTCATCTGGGTCTTTTACACCTGCAGGGCCACTTATTGGCTCTTCTAGTTTTTCATTTTCTTTCATTATTCTTACGTCGCCTGTGTCGTTTCCTTCACTATCTGTAGATAATCCGCGTTGTTGCTCGAACTCTGTCTGGACGGCGGTATCGTCACTGTATTCTTCTGAAGTTGGGCCAAGTGCAGGCATGTTGATCTGCCCTTTTCTTGCTTGCTTGCCTGTTAGTTTAATTCCAGTATAATGTTCTGTCTGTCCAAAAATATTATCAATAAATGTTGCAGTAAGAACTTCAAAGAAAACAGATCCGTAACTAAAAAAATCTCCCTCTTTACACTTTATTTGTTTGTTTAAAAGGTCACGATGTTGTATAAACACGTCTAGCTTATAGATTTCTTCATGACCAAAGATATTTGTCTTTACTTCTTCGGGTGAGAACTCTACAAGTGCATCTATTTCTATTGGAGACTCAAATATCTTATTAACGGCTTCTTCATATACATCATGGATCTGTGTCTTGACAGCTGAAACCGGATAATAAAATATACGCTGACCGATTACATCTTTTATGATTTCTGACGTTGTGTCTGCGATAAAGTCTATTTCTCTTTTTGTGATAAATAATCTAGACATTCATCATCCTGTCAATATCGCGCCGCCGTTAGGCATTGGGATAAATTTAAGCTGTTTCTGTAAGTTTTCTGCTCTAAGTGCTTGAGTCTCAACTAGTTTATCATACGTCATACTTTCTAGCATTTCTTTAAGTTGTGTAATTAAATCTTTTTTATCTTCTCTACCTTGGGTAACAAGCTCTGTTCCGTTTAACGTTAAATCTTGACCAGGAATTGGTATTTTAGAGAATTTTGAACGAATCAACCCAAGCTGTTCTTTCGATAGGGCAAGGCACATCTGACGTATCCACTGATGGCCTATTGAATTAATCTTTGAAAATTGTATGTTACCAAACGGTATATTTCCCATATTTGACACACCATCAATCGTCTCGTCAGTATTACCTGTATCGATAGGGTTAGAGTGAGTACGCACACGCATAAAAAGCACCTTGGCACTGTCGATTGTAGGTGAAGGATAGACTCTGATTTTTGTCCCAGTTATTTTATAAGAATAATTAGAACGTCTGACTCTGTTTGATAAGTCAAGCTGTGATGCCCTAAGAATGTCTTCAAATACCGGTAATACATAGAATATTGTCTCTGGAGTAAACGACTCAAAACTCATCTCGTTATTGAGATAGTTAACAGCAGAAGTAGTATCAAAAAATCTGTATGCAGCTTGGGGAGAGAAATGAAATACCTCTGATATTTTTAATCTTGATTTCGGACTAGAATTGTTATCACTGTCGAACAGTGTGTTTCCATCTGAGTCTACAAGGTCGGTATTTATATCGTAGTCTTGTTGACCGGCGTTCAGTGTTATTGACCCTGACAGCATATTATATGAACCTCCCACGCCTGCTTCTTGAGCATATGGCTCTGCGAATCTAGTTAGATATTCTAAATTGCTTCTTGGGAACTTATTTGCGTAATCGACTTTCTCACCGCTGTCATCTGTCTCTCCAACTGCTGGCATTCCCATAAATTCCATTAGCTGTGATTTTGTCTGGTATTGATTTAATATACTTCCATATTCAAATAGTGATTCCTCGAGGTTTCCCCAGATTTGTTTTTTAGTAAGTTCAACACTTAGAATGTCATCGCCGAGCTTTCGCTTGACAAATGTTATCATGTTGTCTGCTTCAGTCTGAAATTCTGAATCGTCGTCATATGTTCCGAAAGGTGTCGGAGTTGTTGTGGCGCTAAAATTAGCCATTATTTTATCCTTAAATATCTTTATCTATAACGAAATACAATAATATCATTTTATAAATATTAACAAGAGAAGCATTTATTTTTTTGTTTTGTTTATATTTCGGCAATGTCTTCACCAGTTAGTATTAATAGTTCTGTACCTACAAGAACAATGTACGCATCGCTGCTTCCAGGGCTGGACATAACATTTACTATCATACCATATTGTTCAGATGATACTTCTGACGATATTATTACGAGTTGACCTGTCGTCATTACAATTTCTCCATATCGAATTCATTTACAATAATTAGTTCATCGTTGACATACGTCATCCACGTTGAGCTGCCTACTCCTGACGACCAGTCTGATAAAAGAACCTTTGCTGTTTCTTTATTTGTCTGAGAGTTAGTGTGGGCAACCTGTGAGATTAACAACCCGTAGCCTAACAATTTTTTAGCAGTCTTGAATACTGCAACTAGCTCTCCTTGTTTAAATTTGCGGGAATAAAAATCAAATAAATTCATTATTTCAATATAGTTCGTTTGTATATCTTATCTTTACCTAAAACTAACTGAACTTGTGACATCTTTTCGATGGCACTTTTACGATCGTGGAGCACCTTATTAAAAACAGGGTCAACATTTATTATATATTTCTTAGCATCTTCGTCTACTTGTTTTTTATTATTATATTTTATAAGTGCGTCTATTTCATTGTCAAATGATATCTTGTCTAAAATAAGCACAAAAACCATCAAAATAGACGTACAGGTAATAATAAAAAATGTTACAAAAAACATGTCATTCATAAGATACTCATCAATAAATATGACGAGAATTATAAAACTTATTTATTTTTTGTTAAATTTATTATTTCGATAAATTGGAATATAACATAATAAACCAGACATTAGATTCAATAGCATCAACTGACGATCTTGAAGTATTGCAAAATCAAACATGAATAATGCAATATTGATTGCAATTGCAACCTTAAAGAACGCTATTATACGTGGGTCGGACATGTAAATACGTATGCTGCGAATACAAAAATGCCGCCCAGAAATTAATCAGGGCGACACTTATAATAATATATTAAAATATTATGTTATCTTATGATGCAGTTACATTTACACTATTAACAACAATCCACCCGATGTCGGTTGACCCGCTCCACACAAGACATGCGACTCCAGCCTTTGTAGCTGTTGATGTCAAAAGTGTTTTAGCTGACCCGCCGCCCCAGAGGTTCCCGCCTACTATCATTGTAGCTGACGTTGAAGATACTGCAAACATCACGTTTTTACGTTGTCCTGCTGTTGAACCATTGGCAAGAGCTACACTCTGAAGTACGACTGTTGCTTCGTCGTTTCCGATAGTAATAAGAGATGTCTCAACGTCTTCGTCGAGGTCTCCGCTAGAACCGTCAACTAAAGATACAGTAAATTCTGAATCTCCGTCGTCTTCAGTGTCTGTTGTCATTGCTCCTGAATCTAGAACATAGATAAGTACATCGTCACCGTCGACTACGCATTCGTGTTCTGAGCTTGCTGTTTCAATAGCGGCAGCTAAAGCTGTTGCAACGGCAGACGCTAAGGCTGCAGCTGAGATGTCTACTTCAATTTGACTATCTGTTGCGTCTATAGCTACCGGGACAGCTGGGTCTGTGGCGCCTACGTCGAACCAAATACCATAAGAGGCTCCATTTTGATCGTATATTGTAAATGACTTGCTTAACAGTGACCCACCAGTGTGTGTATCTTCTTTAATACACGTTACTGTATAAACACCACCTGTTGGTGTTATCGACTCACTAGAGCGTACTAGTTCGACATCACTGACTGAAAAGCCTGAGCCCGAGGTTTGTTCTAATCCTTTTGAGGATGATATAGTTACTTTTGGCATATTATCCTCCTATCAAGTAGATTCGGTAGCTGTTGTTGAAACGCAGATCCATGTTGTACCATTGCTGATTAACTGGGCGTGCTCTCCGGCGGCGTCGAATGTTAATTGAATTTTTACATCTCCTGAAGTGTTTACATACCCTACTGTAACGACTGCGCCAGATACATGAGTATCATACGAGATAAACTTTGTTGCTCCAACATTTGTGTTTGCAGCGAGTGAAACGGCTACGGCACCGTCAGTTGAATCAATAGATGAAGTACCATATGATTCCAATGCAGTGTCTGTGTCTGTGATTGATTCTGAAGCCTCGACGACTGAAACGTCACCGACTGCGAAACCACTTCCTGATTCCTGGTAAAGCCCCTTTGAGGCACTATATACTACTTTTGGCATTTTTGATCTCCTTTTTTTGTCTGCAAGATTCCATATCGCCGGCAGGATCGACTGATCAATTGATATGGGCCTAATGTTAATTATGTTTAACTTACGAATAGTACTATTATTTGTTAAAATGTATGGCGTTTTTTATTATTTGTCGCGACGTCTGTTTGCCCGTTCACGTCTTGACATTTTTTTATCTTTCCATTCAAATTTATAGTCGAATTTTTCGATGTAGTCTTTGAACCCTTCGGCGACTATTTGTTTTGTCTCATTTGTATAGTAGTAACTGTAGTGCTTTTTTATCTTTTTTTGTGTTGTCTTGAATCTGGGTAGTTCAACATTGTAGAGCCCGAGTGTGTCGACGACATGCTCAAAGTCTTGTTCGATGTTTTCGTATCTGATGTAGTGATCCATGCGAGGGTCAACGAACTGTGTGTTGTATTTCTGGATGTATTTCCACCCATTAATAATATCTTGTGAGTTTGGAGTGATTCCAGCGTGAATACCAACATTAAAAAATAAAAAATTTGAAAATTTGTCTTTTGCAGTTTTATTTGAATCGCTTTCTGTTATTATAAACTCCTCGTTTGCTTCGGTGTGTAGACTAAGTCCCCACCAATAAAAAGATACAATAGTGTCCCATGGGTTTCTTGACATAGTTACCCACGTTAAATCTTCTATATCGGAGAATTGCTCAGGTGATATTCTTTCTTTTAGAGAATCAGGTGTAGTGTGTGGATGAAATTTTGATTTGACTTCTTTTTCTATTTCGTCGTAATATTCATTATTTTGCTGCAAAAACCCAGCTTCATGCTCGTCGCCGGTCATTCCGCCAGTGACTAGATCATCCGGACCACAAGAAAGTGCAAGCGCGAATTCTACAGAGGAGCCCGCTGTCTTCATTGGCTTAAAGAAAACGAATCCTCTTGTTGGTGATATTATCATAAATGTATTTTATATTGTAGATGTAGATTTGTTATTGAAAATATTTAGTGAAAATGTTGCTGCCACAGCCGTGGATTTTCATTAAGTTGTTTTTGTACGCTTTTTGTTTCTCAGTTTCTTTGTCTTGCTCATTTTCTGACGTGAGCTCAACGTATGACGTTTTCCGTAAAATGGGTTGCCTTCGCCTGTATTGTCTTCTGCTTGCTTTTTAACTCGTTCATCAGTCTCTTTTGTAAGACCTTTGTTCCAGGCTGTTGCTTTGCCGCCTTCGGCTCCTGTTATTGAAGATGATATTTTTGAGCAATCTTTGCAGAATCTTTTGAACTTGTATGCCACATATCTTGTTTCATTACCACAGAGTTCACACATGGGTTGTTCTTTATAGATGTACTTTGCAGTATATAGTTTTGATTTTAATTTGTGCTCACGCTGTAAGTGGTTTGAAAAATCTTTTCCGGTTGATTCATAGTTGCATATTTTACATATCATACTGTTATTATACCCTTTTGTGATATATATGTTAATAGCTTATTTCTGAGTACGAATACTCATTTAGCTTGCACCATTCTATTGCTGCTTCTTTTTTTAATTTATTGATCCCATAATCCTGAAGCGATGTGGGCTTTACTTCGACAAGCAACTTTTTATCTTTCGTTTCAACTATAAAATCAGGAACATATCTTCTTTGTTTTTCGCCGTCGAAATATTTTATACTGAATGGTTCATAATCCCATTTTATTACGCTTGAATCATTGTCCAGCTCTTTCATATACATAAGTTCCCAGGAAGATCTATAATGATATGTTTTATTTACCTTTGGCGAAGTATATTTGCCACGTGACCAGTCTTGGCCTCCGTTTATGTAAAGCTCAGAAACTGTTTTTGATATTTTCTTATTTCGTTCTGTGAAGTCATATTCATTGTTTTCGTATCTTTTCTTATACGTTTTTGCGCCTTCAATACGAGCAATCATCATTTTGTCTCTGCTGTTTTCCCACAACAATGTAGCGCGATCAGAAAACTTTTGCTTATCTTCTTTTGACATATTTTTGTAAGATTTTATTGTCGATTCAATTCTTCTTGTTTCAGATTCCTCTGTGATCCCTGAACGTAAACATTTGTTTTTTAACATTCCTGCTTCTGGGTTGTTTTTGTAGTATCGTTTCATATTTATTTTGTTTTTTTCACCGATAGATTTTCTTGCAGCTTCTGAAAGTGGTGGTCTTACATTTATAGAATGGCCGTGTATAAAATCATTAAATGACATTCCTTGCGATTTTGTAAAATGAGCATCTTCACCACAACCACATTTACACTTAGGTATCACACCATTGTGTTCATACTCTATAAGATAATCTTTATAATTTTCGTCGTGTGTTTTCGAAACGTGAGACGAGAGACGATTGTAGTCTTTATTACAGATTTTGCATTTCATGTTATTTTCCAATATTGTTATATGTTACTATTATACCTTACTTTAATGTAATTGTAATATACGTTTAAAAAGAAAACAAAAAAGGGAGCTACCCGTAAAGGTAGCTCCCAGAATTGATTATCTAAATTAGTTCTAGATTATATTCATGTCCAAGACAGTAACGGTCCCATAAAAGTCGGAACGAACCATTTTCTTGCCGTAGCGAGTCATTACACCCTTGCGAGGTGTGAAATCGTCTGGCTGGAAGATGGTCGGTGTGACGATGAGCGGTACGTACGGAGCGTAAACGTATCCAGTCTCAAGGTATGAACCGCCCTTGAATCCAACAAGGATCTTGTTGCGTGGGAAGTAGGGATCTTTGTAAACCGTGAAACGATTTGAAAGAGCACCGACCTTCTCTGCACCGATTGAGAATGATGAACCAACTTGGCCCTGTCCGTCAAGCTTGTAATTAGGCTTGTACATGACAGATGACTCAAGGATAGTAGCAACATCCGGGCCAACTACGATGAAGTTAGCAGAACCGCGTAAAGTCTTACGGTGGATCTGGTTAGCAACGTCGATGATTGTCTCGGTCAATGTCTCGTACCACTCACGAACTGTACCAGTGAACTGGGGACCAGCAGAAAGTGATGAAGTCATTGTGGCCTCAGCGCCTGTGTTCTTATTAAGGAACTTACCAGGAGCACGTGACCAGTAGAGATTAGCACCATTAGCACCAACAAGGAGGTCATTGAGGATCTCGCGATCAATCTCAAGTGCAATCTGCTCAGAAAGAATCTGGGTCAATTCGACCTCAGCGTCCATTGAGTGATATGCATTAAGATCCTGTGCGAGCTCTGGTGACCAACGAGCGCGGAGCTTGCGGGTCTGAGCTACAACAGCGATTGACTCGATCTTGATGTCGATCTCAGGGATCTGGATGTTTGTCCCAGCGAGTGAGGCATCTGATGAATCACCCATTGAATGTCCGCCAGTAGCTTCCCATGCAGGAGCACTGGAGACTTCGCCACCAGTAGCAGCAGCAGCTGTATCTGAATCTAGCCAAGTTAGACTATTGTCAGTAACAGTTGTCGATGCAGTCACACCGGTACCGACTACATTGTTTAGAACAACCATCTGAATATGATCACCACTAAACGGATCATCCTTTGAGTTAGCTAGTGAAATTGTCCCGCTAGTTACTGCACTTACCATCTTGTTAAGACGACGCAAGTTAATAGATGCACCACCCTGATACTTATCAGCAAGAGCTGTAGTCGATTCACCAGCAGTGGCAAGTCCTGATACAGCTAGTGATACTTCTTTAACCTGTGAACGTTCAAAGTTAGTAAGTGCTGCCGTTGGAAGCAAGACAACTGTCCAGGCGCCTTGACCTTCGTCTTCAAGCGCTTGTGCCTGCTGATCGTAGTCAAGAGCTCTCTTGTGTCTTGCGTTAACAACGTCAGTACCACCAGTAGTGTCAACTTCTTCGCAAATCACAGTTGGATTAATAGTCGTTCCATTGTCTCTTACTGGACCAGCAGAGAATCCTGTACCTACGAGGTCGTACTGACCACCGGCTGCCAGAGATCCAGACTGAATGCCTGCTCCTGCGGGGCCGCCGTAGATTGAATCACCATCAGTGTATCCAGTCATCTCATCGACTGAGCCATAAGTGTAATCAAGATAAAAGAGCAGTCCGGAAGGAAGGCTCATTGGCTGGATTGATACTAGTTCGTTTGCAACAAGTCCACCGAATACTCGGCGTACGATTGGGAATGCGATGTTAGTGAAACCACCAACCTCTGAGCTGCCCATGGTGTTACTCTCACGAAGAAGCTGTGCTGCCTGATTTTCAAGCATCATAGACATGTTCTCGCGGTTAGTGTCCTCAAGCCCACGGAGAAGACCGGTACGTGACCACTTCTCAGTAAGGCGAGCACCCTGCTGACCAACATTACGAGCGCGGATGCCCTCGGTTAGCTGGTTTAATGTAAATTTCTTACTCATTTTGTTTTCCTTTTAATTTGTAAGCAATTAGTTTCTAGACTTTTTATTTTTTGCTTATGCAATTTTATAGTCTGTATTATTCAAGAATTACCTGGGTGTCTTCACTATTAAAGTGATTACTTAAGTCCGGCGAGAGTTGCCCAGCGGTTTGTAGTCGGATCAGAATTCACGTTATGAGACTTCTGAGTTGACTGCGTTCCTACTGGTCTGGAAGAAGACCCAATGCTTCTTCTAGCGGCTGATTCTGAAATTTGACCCTTCTTGGCAGAAGTGTTTGCGGTCTTCAGAGACTTTGTTAAACCCTTATAAAGGAGTTTGACCTCGCGCAATGTTTTTGCTCCATCAAGAGATTCGACGATGCCTCGTCTTTGCTCAGATGTTACGTTCTTATCCTGGACTAGCTTAT
>Ga0302132_10001161_pt1 | contig 15108 bp, 6 predicted proteins | sample CB9_321_MG_FD_203113 | JGI IMG/M metagenome (GOLD analysis project Ga0302132, IMG submission 203113) | Marine microbial communities from Western Arctic Ocean, Canada - CB9_32.1 | ecosystem: Environmental > Aquatic > Marine > Oceanic | place: Canada: Western Arctic Ocean | collected 2017-09-19
CCGTTCTGTCTGGCCTTCGACGATCAGCAGCCCACTCAGGCCGACGTTGTCGACGATAACCCCGTGCGGCAGATTGTGCGCAATCGCTTCAAAGCCGACGCGCCCGTTGAAGTCTTTGTTGCGCTGGATATGCACACGCGCGGTGATCGTCTCTCCCGGAGCAATGGTCAGCTCCAGCGGATTGGCCTGACCAAACGCTGGCTTTGCAATTTCGATCTGCGTGCTCGCGGTGGCAAGCTGCCTGTCGTCGGGTCCGATCGCAACGAGGATCTTTGAGGCGTCAGCCAGTTTGATCTCGCCGAGATTATTGACGTCCTTCTTGATTTCCTTGTCATTGATGACGGCGGTCGCGATGACCTTGGAGAACTTTGCATTTTCTGCAGTGGGTTTCTCTGCATCGGGCAACGCATTGATGGTTCCGTAGGCAATGTCCTGACCGGATTCGATGATCAGCGGGCTCGACACCTGGAAGCCCGGCGGCAGTCCGTCGATGTGGACGTGAATCTTACCCTCGAAGCCGTCTTTCCGATCCGCGATCACCTTGAATTCCTTGCCGTTGCCGGCGTTGATCGCCGGGTTGGCTCCGTCGAGCCGCACACTGAAGTCCGGCTGCTGCGGGCGCGCGGTCAATTCGTAACTGAACTTCTCGCCGTGGAAACTGCGCACGTCCGAAACTCGGATCAAATATTCGCCATCCGTCGGCGCCGTGAACGTCAGTCGTGAGTCTTTGCCAAGCTGCCGACGCGAGTCGTCGTCGTTCTCGTAATTGATCGTGAAGGTGGGAAGACCGTTCGAGATCAGCTTTCTTCCGGGCGAGTGCGCTTCCACGATGTAACACGTTTCGTGCAGTGGGTGAGACATCGCAGTCGTGTCAAAGTAAAGGCGGCGGCTTCCGGTCTGCGGATAGAACTGAAACCCCGAGTCCGGACCGCGCGGCCAGAGCCATAACCGGACGACCTCGCCATTGAGATACAGATACTGATTCAAGTCCATCTCTTCCCAGTTGTGAACACGGCAATCGCGCGTGTCTGAGTTGATGCCGCGGAACTGGATGTACGAATCCCTGACCGCCTGTAACAGCACGCGCGGAACAGGATGCCCTTCGCTGTTCAGGATCTCGATCTTCGAATCGAGAGGCGACTTGCTGCGGGCAGCGTTCGTTTCGAACACCCAGACTTCACCGGCTTTGGCAGCGAAGCGGAACAGGTCGGAATCGGACTCAGCGCCCTGCGCGGTCGCGTGAATGGCACCTTTAACCTTTGCCGGCAACTGGATCGTGGCGGCGGACTCAGGCGAATCGTTCGGCTCAGTTTCGTGAATCTCCTGCCACGGCCGATCTCCGGACGCCGTCACAGTTGCAACGGCCGTTTCCGCGGAACTCGTCTCCGGTTTGATCCCATCCAGGGTGTAGCGTTCGATGCTGCCATCCGATCGGCCGACGACGAATGCGGCACTCTTCGGAATCATCGCCAGTGCCGACGTGACGTCGGATTGTTTTGCAAGCCCGGCGAACTGTGTGTAGGTCTGTGTTTCCCAGACCTTCATGCTCTGGTCGTCGGCGATAGATACCAGCTTCGATCCGTCCGAGGAAAATCCAAGCTGGATGACGGCTCCCTCATGTGCGATTCGGGCGAACAGCAGCGGATTGATCTGCGGCTTGCTGCGGCTCACCACCTTCCACACGCGGATCCGGTTATCGAGCCCTCCCGCGACGATGTGTTTCCCATCCGGCGAAAATCGCACGACGTACTGTTCTTTCAGCGGTTGTCCAAGCGTGTCGAGTCGAATGCCTTGCTCAACATGCCAGAGCTTAATCGTCTGGTCAGCGCTTGCGCTCGCGAGAATTGTCCCGTCCGGATGAAACGCGAGGTCGAAGATCGCGCCGTTGTGCCCTTCAAACGTGCGGACCTGCTTTCCCGATGCAGCGTCCCACAGCACGATCTTGCGGTCGTAACTGGCCGTCGCCAGTAACGAACCGTCCGGACTCAACGCTGCCGCGTACATCGTGTCGCGGTGCCCCTCGAAAGTTCGGACCAGACGATTCTGCTTTGCTTCCCAGACCTGAGCGCGACCATACAGCCCGGTGATCCCCGAAGCGGTTACCAGGAAGTTGCCGTCCGCCGAGAACTGGACCGAGTTAACTTTGCCTGGAAAGTCCGTCAGCTCACTGATCAGCTTGAGTGACTTTGCGTCACGAATCTCAACCCGTGAGAAGCGGGCCACCGCGAGCCGCTTTCCATCGGGGGAAACCGCGACAGACGCGATCGGCTTCTTGAGACCCGCAGGCGCGGCGATCTTCGGAACGATCAACGAACGCCGTAACGGCTCTTCGCCGTCCGGTCCTTTGGCACCGCCTTCGACCCACGCCGTCAGAATCGCGATCTGCTCCTTGCTCAACCGCTCGTCTTTATCCGGCGGCATGACAGGCTTCGCCTGCCCGCTCACAAGCAGCAGCAGTCGGCTGGACTTCGGCTCACCCGGCTGCACGGCCGATCCATGCTTGCCGCCCTTGAGCAGATCAGCGAACGATTCCAGCGACAGCTTGCCCTCGCGATCGTCCGCGTTGTGACAACCGACGCAGTGCTTCTGCAGAATCGGAGCGACCTGTTTCGACCAATCCGGTGTGGGTTCATCCGCCGCCAGTGCGACGCGGCCAGTAACCGCCACGGCCAGTGCCAACACGATTTGACGTTGTAATTTCATGTCAAAATATCCCGGCTACCAGCGGAGTGTCTGGAATCAGTCAATGACGAATGTGCGAAGGGCCCTGGCATGCAATAGTCCAATGGTCGACGGAGTCCACGGTTTCTTCGCCGATCACAACAGCCGACAGAGAATAGCCGTCGACAATCCACAAGCACAGTTTCCCGGACGTCGGAGCATTCATCCGTGGGAGCGTACTACGGCCCATCGTCGGAAATGCAGTAGAGGTGCGACCTCGTCCGCAGGAACGCTCGCTTACCTGCAAAGACCGGGCAGGAGCTGTAGCCCTCACAGCGGTTGCGGGCCACTTCTTCAAAGTCGCCATCCGCTTTCATGACTGACGTCTCGCCGTTGTCGCAGCCGACGAAGACGAGTCCTCCGGCGGCAGTCACGCTTGCGTAGACACGCCCTTTTTTAAATTCCATTCGACGACGTTCAATCAGCTTTCCGGTCGCCGCATCAGTCACTTCAAAGATACCGCTTTCCGTGACGCTGAAAATCTGACCGTCATGCAGTACCGGCGATGCGAAGCTGCGCTGTCGGGTTCCGCCGCCTTCCCATAGCACTTCGACTTCGACCGGTTCCGCCGCCTCGTCCGGCAGTCGAAACGCTCGGAATCCATCAGGGTCCATGGCATAGACGATGTTGCCGGCCACGATCGGTGAGTTGTTACCCAGCCGGAAGAGTTTTGACGCGAGTTCCACACCGTCATTCGCGCGAATGATCGAGCCTCCCGGGCTGACAATGACCCGCGTGTCGCCAATCGTGGTTGCAACAGGAGTTCCCCATCGCGCCGGGAGTTTCGTTCTCCAGACTTCCTCACCGGTCTTCGCATCAAGAGCCACCATGTCGTGAATGTGAACGATGACGAGTCCGTCGACCAGAACGGGCGACGCACTGTGTCCGAATCCGGACTGCGGTACTTCGATGTGCGTCATCCAAAGTCGCTCACCCTCGACGGTATGCGCGGCCAGAACACCCGTGCCGAAAAGGGCCACGACAATGTGGCCATCGGTGACAGGTGTGGCGGCCGAGTTGCCAGACGCTCCACGCCGCGGCGGTGGATAGCGCAGTAGCTCCTTACGTCGGGACTCCAGCGAGACGGCCTGTTCCTTGAGTTCCTCAATTCTCGCTTTGTTTCCCTCGGGATCAGCCTTTCTGAGTTCGCCGAACTCCCTGTGAAGTTGCTTCCGCTGCTCTTCCAGCACTTTCGCCTGCACGTAGGACGCCTCGATTTCCGCGACCTTCTCTGGCGGAAACACATCCGACCACTGGTGTGACTTCTGCCACAGGATCTCCCCGTCCGACACGTTCAGGCACAGCAATTCGGCGGGATCCGAGCACACGAAGACGCGGCCCGCGGAAACAACAGGAGACGAGTGACTGCGACCCGGCAGCTCTGTTTTCCAGACGACGTTTTCTTGATCAGACCACGTTTTCGGGGGATCCGCATCGGCGTAGTACCCCGTGCCATCAGTTCGCCAGCCGGACGCATCACCACCGCAGGCCGGGACCGACAGTGAAATCAGCAAAACCAATTGAAAGGCCGCACCCACCTGACCTGTATGGGACATCGAGTCTCTCCCCTGAGGCATATCTTCCGATATTCGTTGACAGTGTCGGACGCTGGTCATATCAAAACGCCTTGATCAGTGCAGCCAGCTCAGAGTAGCGGGCTACTCGCCCCGGCAAATGTCCGAGGATGCGACTCTCGGAATCAGTCGACCGTCGAACGACAGGGACATTGAGGTCAATCATGCAATCTGGAATCCCGGTATCCGAGAGAAGTTGCGGTCATCGCTGGATGGCGGTCGCCTACATCGCGACCGGACTGCTGATTCTGCCGTGCCTGATACTTCGCATGCGATCAACGCCGGCCGAGTCTGCCGTGACGACAAGTCCCACCGCGCAGACAGCTTCGCCACAGATTGGATCGTTGCCAGTTGATGCCGGCCAGACCGTTCTGCAACCGGGAATTGTCCCCCGCGTCGACACGCAGCCCGTGAATTCGTCCTCGGAAGCGCAGGTTGTCACAAGTTCGGACGTGTTGCCTGAGTCTCGTGAACCGGCGACGATTTCGGCACCGTCTACGAATGGATCAACGGTCACGTTTTCGACAACCACGGCCAGTCGATCAAATCCAGCGCCGTCGGAGCTGATCGAAGCACCGGATGCCCTGTCCGAATCTGAGTTCCTGGCCAGCCTGCAGAAGACCGCGGTCGAATTCGATCTTTATACAGGTGCAGACAAAAGGCGTGACCGCAGCAGGGACTACGGCAAAGAAGTCAGTCAGACTCGTAAGGCGGCTCTGGCAACCATTCAGGACCTGCACCTACGCCTTGCACGACCCGCTCGGCTGAATTCCGGAAGCAAGGCGCTGCTGGATGCCGTGCCCGGGGCCACGGAAGAGATCAAGGCTGATCAAGACCGGCTTCGTGCCCGACTGAAGGAGGAACTGGCGCAGGCCCGGCAATACACACCACTTCGAAGCTGGTTGACCCAGCGGCCGGACCTGGCCGGACTCCCCATTTCGATGGGCGATTCCTGCCGGATTCCCGACTACCAGGCACGGGAGCTGGATCGTGTATCGCAGTCATTTCTGAAGATGCGATTGGCTCGAGCACGGGCGATCCGCACATCCAGAAGGTCGCCAACCGCGGATGAGTTGAACGCAGAGTTTGAGCAATGGGTGGAGGCGGACCCGGAATCATTTCAACAGACGTTGCAATTAAAGCACGGATTCCCGGCGGCAGTTCCCGGTCTGGTGCAGATCATGCAGGGCGAATCTGAAACGGTCCGTCTGCTTGCCGTGCAGACGCTGTCCACTGTCAGTGACCCGGTGGCATCCAACGCGATCGCCGGACGCGCCATCTTCGATCCCTCTCCGGCTGTGCGATCGGCTTCCGTCGAAGCTCTGAAAGAGCGGGAACCGGCAGAGTTTCGTTCGGTTCTACTCCACGGGCTGAACTACGTCTGGCCGCCGGCCGCTCAACACGCCGCCGAAGCACTGGTGGCGGTGAATGACCAGGAAGCCCGATCGGACCTGCTGGCCCTGTCCGCCAAACCCGATCCCCGAGCTCCGCGAAAGACCGAAGCGGGAGGCTGGTCTGTCCACGAACTCTCAAGCGTCAATCATTTGCGGAATTGCCTGCTCTGTCACGCTCCGGAGGTGGAAAGCGGAGCCCGTCCGACCGGCAATACACCCAGCCCCGGTGAGCCGTTGCCTGTTGCGTATTACTCGACTGGCCTGGCCCCAGTCCGAGCGGACGTGACATATCTGCGGCAGGATTTCTCAGTCATTCAGGAAGTCGAGAATTCCGCACCATGGCCAACGAAGCAGCGATTTGACTACTTCGTGAGCAAACGGCATCTGCCGCCCAGTGAGGTGCGTGAGCTACGGGGCCGTTACGCGAGCCAGGACTACCCCCAGCGCCGGTCCGTGCTGTTTGCTTTGCAGCGACTGGACGCACAGCGCGAACAGCGTGTGATCACCGCTCGCGATTGAAACGCCGCTACTCGACTTTGCTAACACCACGTGAGGTTAGTCATGCGTTATCGCAGAGATGCCGTTGCGCGCAGCCCTGATCATCGATGGATGGTGATTGCCTACATCGTGGCTGGCCTGTATTTCCTGGTACTTCTACCGTTGCGGATGTACGGCGCGCACAACGAATCACGGCGAGACCATACGCCACATGTCACGCAGTCGAATGTGGCGCACGTTGTCGACTTGCAAATGAAGGTGACGCAGCCAGCGGAATTATCCGAGTTCGAGTGCGTAACAAGTCTGCAGCACACGGCGTTCGAGGTCGATCTGTACTCAAATGTGCTGACCGGCGTTGATCATCATGACGACTATATTGGCCAGATACAGCAGTATCGAAACGGGACGGTAGTCCAGAAACACCAACGGCAGGAAAGTCACTGGTCGAAGGATGAAGTCTCTCCTGTGCCACTGGACCGCTGGCTGAAGCATCGACCTGACCTGGCCGGCCTGCCAATCAGCATGGGCGATTCGTGTCGATTGACAGCGGTCGCCACACAGAATCTCAGGCATGTTTCTCAACAGTTTGGACGTCTTCGAAGTCAACCGTCATTGGGATGCTTCTGCGCCCCGGAATTGGGGAGCACGGAAGCTGCTTTCGATCGACGTGTCGAAGCGGATCGGTCGAAGTTTCTCGCGCAGCTTAGGAACAGCTTCCGAGATTCGAGTGCGATTCCTGGCCTCGTGCAGATCATGCAGGGTTGTGGCGTGTCGGCACGACTGGCGATCGTAGAATGGCTGGCCGATCTTCGAACGTCGACAGCATCGGCAGCACTCGCCGGGCGTGCTGTTTTTGATCCGGCACCGGACGTACGCAGCGCTTCCATTGCGGCCCTGTTGGATCGGGATCCAAGCGAATTCCGATCAGTTCTGATGACCGGTTTGCGCTACGTGTGGGCTCCCGCAGCACAGCATGCAGCCGTCGTACTGGTAGCTGTCAACGATCAGGACGCACGAACGGAGTTGCTCAATCTGGCCTACGCGCCAAATCCTCAATTGCCGCACCGAGACCTTGATGGAAACTGGTTCGTTCACCAACTGACCCGGGTCAACCACCTCAGAAACTGCTTGCTCTGCCATGCTCCTTCGGTCGACGGCATTGGATTTCGCGCGGCTGAAAACAGGCTCGACGCTGCTGTCCCGATTCCCGGTCGACGCATCATCGTATACTCCGGACGCAACTCGTCGGCTGAATCGGTCCGGGCCGACATCACGTACTTGCGCCAGGATTTCTCCGTACGTCATGAAATGGAGGAGCCGGCTCCCTGGCCAGAACACCAGCGTTTCGACTACTTCGTCCGAACCAATCGTATCTCGGAAGTGGATGCTCGCTACCTGCAACGGCGGTACCGCAGTCATGACTATCCACAGCGCCGTTCCGTGCTGTTTGCCTTGCAGCAACTCGAGGCGCAGCATTGGACTAACGTGATTGCATCTTCCGACTGATCGTCGCGCTCACACCGCCCCGCGTGACACGACGTTGCCGCGCTCGGCGATGCACTGATCGATTGCAGCGTGCTCTTCTTCGGAAAGCTGCCAACTCATCGCAGCGGCGGATTCGCGGATTTGATCGGGCCGTTTGGCTCCGCACAGCGCACTCGTGATTCCCGGCTGCTGCAGCGTCCAGTTGATGACCATTTCGATGAGTGGCCGACCGATGTCGGATGCCACGCGGCGCAGGCTGTCCAGAAAGTCCTGGTTCTTTTGCCACTCTTCTCCGTGAAACATCGGATACTTCTTGCGTCCATCTTTGTCGTCGAACTGTCGGTCGCGTGGCAACTTTCCGGCCAGCAGTCCTTTCAGCAATGGCCAATACACCGCGACCGAGACATCATTCTCAATGCACCACGGAAGTTGCGATTCCTCGATCTCACGCTGCAACATGTTGTAGTGCGGCTGACTGGCAGTCAGCGGGCAGACGGCATGAAACTCAGCATGCTGTTCGACGGATCCGTTCGACAGACCTGCGGCGAGCACCTCGCCCGTATCAATCAGATCGGCGATCGCTCCGGCAGATTCTGCCACCGGCACATTCGGGTCCGGGGCGTGCAGGTAATACAGCTCGACGCGATCCGTTCCCAGCCGTTGCAGGCTCTCGATGCATTCCCGCTTGAGCGTCTCCGGACGTCCATCGTGAGTGATGCTGCCGTTCTCCCAATGCAGCCCGCCTTTGGTCGCAATCACGGTCTCGTCCCGCTGATTGCCCAGGACACGGCCAATCATCTGCTCGCTCTCACCTTCGTAGCCGTAGCAATAAGCCGTGTCGAAGAAGTTGATGCCCGCGTCGAAGGCCGCCCGAATCGTGGCCTCGCTATCCTCGACCGTCACGTCGAGGCTTGTGATGCCGGTAATCGGCCAGCAGCCCAGGGCAACCGGAGAGATCTCCAGGGATGTGTGTGCCAGTTTACGTCGGCTCATTCGATGCAGCTCTTTAAGCGTGGGCTTGTTGTTCGACGACAGTTACTCAGTCATCCGATGACGGTCGACGTCGTCGATCCTTCTTCTCGGACGACTGCTTCTTGTCACGCAGACGCCGTTCGACCGACCCGCGCGTGCGTCGTGTCGGCCTCCGCAGCTTTGGTGCCGTGGCCACATCGAGCAACAGCATCCGCAGTTTTTCCAGGCAGTCGGCAACATTGCGTCCCTGATCCCGGTATCGCTGGCTATGCATGACCAGCTCGCCACCCTTCGTCATGCGACGCCGATACTTCTCAACGAACCGGGCACAGACGTCCGCAGGCAGGCCCTTCGACGTCGATGGCGTCCACCGAAGCGTGACCTTCGTATTCAACTTGTTCACGTTCTGACCACCCGGTCCACCACTGCGTGCGAACGAGAAGTCAAATTCGCTGATCGGTATCACAATACGATCATTGACATTGAGCATGCTTTGATCCATCTCCGTGCGACTGCTCACCGACCTACGACAGGATGTCCTGGATGGGTGCTCCGTGATCGATGTCCAGCCGCTTGCGGCCCGGCACTTCCAGGCGTCGACCATCCAGCCCCATCAGATGCAGCACCGTTGCGTGCATGTCGGTGATGTAGTGCCCAGGATCGATCGCGTGAAAACCGAGTTCATCCGTCGCTCCGTGAACATGCCCACGTTTGACGCCGGCCCCGGCAAAGAACACCGAGAATCCATGCGGGTGATGGTCGCGACCGTCGGTGCCACCGCTGCGTTCTTCGACGGCAGGAGTCCGCCCGAATTCCGTGCAGAAGACAACCAGCACGTCGTCGTAAAGACCGCGTCGTTTCAGGTCCTTCAATAACCCGGCCACTGGCTTGTCGATCTTCGCCGTCTGAGCCGCGTGGTTTTTCTTCAGTGACCGGTGCGAGTCCCAGACTCCGTAAGGGCTGGGATAAACCTGCACGAAGCGGACACCGCGTTCAACCAGACGCCGCGCGGCCAGCATTCGTTCGCCTGCCACTTTTGTATTGGAATTGTCGAGACCGTAGAGCTGTTGGACTTCCTTCGTTTCGCTGCTCAGGTTGACGGCTTCCGGGACGGCCATCTGCATGCGGTAGGCCAGTTCGTACGAGCGAATCCGAGCACGGACAGCGTCGTCTTCCGGATACTCAACGGCAGCCAGGCGGTTCAACTGGCCAGCAAGCTCAAACTCGTTGCGCTGTTCGTCCGGCAGAATGTCTGGACTCCGGCGTCCATACGGCAGCGGGTTCTTTGGATCGACCGCGAGTGGAATGCCGCCGTACTTCGGTCCCAGGTAGTAAGAACCGAACGACGATCGTGTGTCCGCGCGTGTCGGGCCGCCGAGTACCAGGAACTGCGGCAGGTTCTCGTTGAGCGAACCGAGTCCATATGTCACCCACGCCCCGACACTCGGCTGCGTTTCATCGAGTTTGTGACGGCCGGTGTGAATCTGGTTCTCTGCCGCGTGATCGTTATCCGTCGTCCACATGTTCCGCACGAACGCCAGATCATCGACACAGCTCCCGATATGCGGCAGCCAGTCGCTGACTTCGATGCCGCTTTCGCCTCGTTTCTTCCAGCCGACCTGCAGGGGAAAGATCTTCGAGTATTTGTCGCGGACCTTTTCGATCACCGCTCGCGATCGTTTGTCATGCAGAGGCGATTCCAGCGGATTGGGAAACGGCGTCTCCTGAAACGTCATGCCAGCGTATTTGTTGAGCGCCGGTTTTGGATCGAACGTCTCAAGCTGGCTATAGCCTCCGGACAGAAAGACCCAGATCACGCTCTTCGCCTTCGGCGCAAACGCGGGTTGACCGAGTGGCTGACCTGAGTCCGCCGGCCCGGCATCGCGAGAGATGCCGTCACGCTGCAGCATCGCGCCCAGCGCCAGCCCGGTGAATCCCATACCGACGTCAGACAGGAAGTCTCGTCGATGCCCACCACCAGCAGGGTCCAGAGTTGCTGACATTGCCTTGCCCTCTTAACTGCCAGAGTAGCTCACTGAAAAAAAGTTCGTCACGTGGCTTCAGAATCCGAGCCAGCCATCCCTCAACAATCACGGTATGAAGAATCGTTGCCGCAACGACATACCGATTCCTGGGTTTGGGATCAGCAACAGCAGTGCGGCCCACCCTGGCCTGATGGATCAACTGAGTTGGTGCACCATAGGGCGAACTTACAGAAACTGGAGTCTGCAGGACAGCAGGCGCGGGTTTACTTCAGTGTTCTCAGATTCCAGACGCGTAGTGAACCATCCGTGCTACCGCTGACTATCTGGTAGCGCGATGTCCCGAAGGTGATTGTCGTGACTTCTGTCGTATGTGCCTGCCATGAATTGTCGGCAGGAATGCCGGCAGACGCCGATCGAGTCACTGCCGGATTTCTAAATCCACCTTCACTGTCACCGCCGAGCAGCAGTTCGTCTTCGTTCAGACCTTCCGGGCTGACGGCCTTCCGTTTGGCGAGACTGGATTTCAGCCACATAAGAATTCGGCCCGATCGTGTTCCGGCGACCAGCCGGTCTCCGTTGTCCGAAACTGCCAGAGCCGTCACCAGTTCGGGAGCAAGTAGCGTTGCCGTCAATGGCAACTGACGATCCTGAAGTGAATACAGGTGGATATTCTGTCCCAGCACGACGGCGAGTACTGTGGTGGTCGATCCTATTTCCAGCATGACTGGAGCGACTTGCGAAGTCTGTTCACGCAGAGACGCATGCCGGGAATTGACGAGGACGGGTGTGACACCACCGGGATCGGCTGACACACGTGCAATGCGCGTTCGCGGGTTCTGGACTGGATTGTGAGTGACACAGAGTGAGTGCGGGTCCGTGGCCTTTCGCCGCCCTCTGCGAAGGGCAAACTGAAGGACCGGCGAACGATCCCATTCGCTGGCCGGAAACCCCGAGTAGACCGCATCAGCAGCGTTCAGGTCCGCGACCCTTGTATCGACGCCGGTCGCCCATGCGGCAAAACGACCGTCGCTGGAAGCCGTAAACGACGTAACAACTTGCGTGGTTCGCGTTGGCTGTAGTGGTGTCGTCGTCTGGTGTTTCTGGAGTGCTTCAGAAATCGACGGGATCACGTAAATGTCACCCCCCGCAGTTGCCGCCGCGATCCCGTCCGGCTGCGAGTTGGTTGCAAAACTGTCGAGTCCGACGATGGGATCCGACACATGCGACGTGGACACGGCGACGTACTTGGCGTCCAGCCAGCGCCAGAGGTCAAGTCTTCCCTGCAGGTATCCCGAAGCCGCCACGAGAATCTGACCTCCGGATGCACCGGTCACGACCGACGACACAACCGGGGATGGAGACTTTCCGAGTAATTCGACCGACTCCGGGGTTGTATCGATCGGAATCACCTTTGCTGCAGTTGTGTTTGATGACCGACGTAGCAGACCTTGAGCGACGGTCCGACAGCGTTGCAGCACTTCCGAAGCAAGTTCCGGCGGCAGACTTTGAAGTATGACATCATTCCCCGCTGCAATCGCCAGCCAGCGACCGTCACGTGTCCCCGCCACCGACACCTGTTGCGAGTTCTTCAGACGAGCCGTCAGATCGGCGCGCGTCGTTGATGTCCATTCGGTGGCATCCGCTTCGGCTGACGATGCAGAATTTGTCCACGTGACCTCATTGGATCCCGACTGATCGACACCGGAAAGATCGACAATTAACCGACCAGTAGCCTTAGACGCTGCGTAGATCGAAAGACCACCGTCTTGCGAGACTTTGACAATTCCAGCCTCACCGAGAAACGTCGCTGCTCGCAATTCCCCGCTCCGTTCAGCAAGCAGTCGAAAGACCTGGCGAGGTGATGATGCCGTGAACACGTGGTCCAGGTCGTCTTCGGATACGAACACCTGACTCGCACTGTGACTCATGGCCCAACGCGGATTCTCGTCGAGGTCTCCGATGTTGATGGGTGCGCTGTCGCGTCTGGAGATCAAGTCCACGACAACGGCCTGGAGATCGTCACCGCGTTTGGCCACAAGAACGGCTTCGGAATCTTCTCGATGAAAAGACGCATTCAGAATCTCATAGTCGGAGACGGGGTGAATCCGACTTTGAATTGTCGTTTCAATGTCGTCCGTTGCCGTCTGTGATCCCGAATTGGATAGCAGCACTGAGCTGTGGACATGCACGAGTCCCACACAATTCTGCCCCGCGATTCCCAGCAGCCAGCGATCGTCTGAAGGGACGTGCCCGAAGTCACCGAAGAGCACGCCTTCGTTGGGCGGTGTGTTTGATGGATCGTTCGGCTTGTGCAGAACGGCAAGCGCCCGTCCGGGCTGACCGTCAGGAAGCAGGAATGGAATCGTCGCCGACGCCTGGCCTGTTCTGCCGTCCAGAAATCGCAGTTCTGTACCGTTGAACTGGACAAGCACTGTGTCGTCAGGCGAGAAAGCCAGCAGGTCGGTGTTTGGCACTTCGGCCGAAAACAATCGCGCTGGCAAAGTCGGCTCGGTATCGAACACGGTGACTCGATCGACGGTCTGCTCGCCAACAGTGCCGTGCGGTCTACGTATCAGCAGGAGTCGTCCGCTGGACGACCAGAGAAGACCAGGCTCGTTACGAAGCCCCCTGGAACCGAGCGACCGCGGACCGAGTCCAGGCCTTTCAGGACCGCCGTCTACGGCAGCAGGTTCAAGTACCGTCTCCGCGATTGGCACAAGAGGCTTCACTCTTAGAACGAGTGGAGCGGGAATCTCAAATCGGGCAACGCCATTCATGCCGGGCGATGCGGGCACTCCCTGGACCTGAACCGTCTGGATTGCCAGTCGGTCACTGTTCTGGAGCGGCATCGTGTCGACGTCTACCCTGGTGTGGATTGTCTCGCGAGGCAAATCGGCAACGCTGCCTACAACAATTGCACCAGGCAGGTCGCTTTGGATTGCCGCCAGAAACTCTCCGTCCGGATCGACGCCGAGCCACTTCTCACAGCCAGCGGATGCACACGTAAACCGTTGCAGGGTTGTTGAACCATGATCCCAGCGGATGAAGTCCACCTCATCTCGCAGCAGACACGCAGCCTCGCCGTCTGGAGTGAGGAACGCGTCCGTGACCGCGGCACAACTCGGCTCAGGTAGTGTCAAGCTGCTGGTCGATGCAGACCCATCACTTTCCAGGTCTCGGGACCGACTCCAGACGGTGAATTCCGGGGCTCGGTTGTAGCGCTGAGACAACAATCCAATCCGCAGCGACTCGTCCGTAAACACGGCGTCGAACTGCTTCACATAGTCCAGATCGAGATGTGACAGGTCTCCAATCCGCTCCATTTGTTTTTCGGTGTCGATGTCGTGGACTTCAATGGTGATCGGAAGCGACCGGAAGCCACTGGCACGATTTTCGGAGGAGGACACTCCCATCCCCAGGAGACAAATCTGGCCGCGGCCATTACGAACCCACGAGCCAAATACGTTCTCTCTCGCCGCGCTGTAACGGACGCCCCACTTCCGCTCACGCAGGCTGAAGATGGCAGCTTCATCCTCTGAAAAGACCGCCAGCCGGTCGTCAACCGGTGAATAATCGCAGCGAGTAATCTGGCCGGACAGGACTGGAGCGCCCTGAATCAGATCGATGTCTGAGTCCCAGTCATCGGGTCGCCAGATTCCGAGGAGCCCGGACTTGTCGACAAAGGTCAGATGACTGCCATCCCGCGCGAAACGCGCCCATTGAATACCGCGCTTGATCGTCCTCGTTTCGGAGCCGCCAACGCGATGAATCTGCAGTTCATCGGCAAGGACGACTGCGACGATCTTGCCGCCCGGCGATATCGCGACACGCAGAATTCGCGTGTCCGCATCACCGACAGCGATCGTGCTCCAACTGGCGGGTAGTGACGGTGTGTCTGCCGCATCACTGGCAGACGTGTCTGTCTCCGACTCGACCGTGGTCAGCGTCGCATCGGCGACGTCCTCTTCCGGACGATTGACCGCAGAGACAATCAGGAAAATCAGGCCGAACATGACGATGGTCAATCCAGCTCCACCGCCAGCGGCGGTCAACATCACGCGTCGCCTGTGAGCCTCTTCTTCCGCGCGCCGTTCGTCTCCTTTCGAAAGCCTGGCAGGGGCCTTTCGATCAACTTCTTCTGGTTCATCGTCAGGCAGATCCTGCTCGTCCTCATACTTGCGCATCTTTCTCGACAGCGAAGTTTCCCGGTCAAATCCGGTTTCCTGGACCGGTTCCAGTGCGTCGAGCAATCGTTGCAGTCGATCGTCAATGTCCTCTTCCGAGCCCTTTGCTTCCGTCTTCGCTTTACGACGTGCTTTGGGACCGGGTCGCTTTTCCTTGCGAACGCGTTTCGCCGGCCGGTCCGACTCTTCGACTGTTCCGTCTGCACTTGAAGACGACGGTCCTGGCACGGGTCCCAGATTACCTGGGGCATCCAACTCGATCTCGTCAGGTAGTTGCGGATCGAGGACTGCATCA
>Ga0302132_10001166_pt1 | contig 15076 bp, 15 predicted proteins | sample CB9_321_MG_FD_203113 | JGI IMG/M metagenome (GOLD analysis project Ga0302132, IMG submission 203113) | Marine microbial communities from Western Arctic Ocean, Canada - CB9_32.1 | ecosystem: Environmental > Aquatic > Marine > Oceanic | place: Canada: Western Arctic Ocean | collected 2017-09-19
ACCTTTAATGAAAAAATCTGCAGATGTTACCAATAAGGCTAATGCCAACAATAAAACAAATATTGAAAGTGGAAGATTATCCCAACCCAACTGATCTTTCCATAACTTGAAGCCAATTATTGCGGCGAATAAAGAACCTGTAACGGCGAGAGTATTGTAATGGATTAATTCTGGTATACCCATTACCTTCTTTTCCTCTGCCATGTCCAGCCGACATTCGCAGTCCTTCTTGAGACTTATGCGAGAATATAATCAATTTATTCGTTTAGGAAAACCAAATAATACTTCGGTCATGGGGATGAACTATGTGGAAACGCGCGGGAGCCGAATTAAGCGGCACCGCATTGATGGTTGCTGTGGGATGCGGGAGTATTGCTTATGGCGCATCATTACCGATTATTTGTTTGTCATTTGCAGTTGCAGTCACAACTGCAATACTAATTTTTGGACCAATATCTGGGGCTCATATCAATCCAGCGGTTAGCATTGCTTTTTACAGACATGGTGATTTAGAGAAAAATGCCCTTATTCCATATGTGTCCGCGCAAATCGCTGGTGGAATCCTCGCCGCTATTGCGATTTCTGGTGCCGGACCAACAACGATTGCAGCCAACCATAATTACCTAAGTGCTTTCTTTATCGAAGTTTTCATCACCTTTGTTTTAATGGCAAATATCTTATGGATCATTGGCAACAGTGATAATAGAATTATTATTTCTTCTTGGATTGGCGGATGGGTAGGAATACTAGCATTTTTGTTTGGACCTGCTACAGGTGCAAGTATGAACCCTGCACGAACAATCGGACCTAATTTGATTTCTGGAATTTATAGCAGCATGCCACTCTATATTATTTCAACCATCATTGGAGCCTGGCTTGCTGCTGAATTATTTTTGAGAATTAGCCCTCAAACGGATAGGCCTGAATGATTCAAGAACAGGTAGTTCGCAGCACTTCAATAACGTGTTCAAGAGAAGGTATTGTATGATCTTCCAACGGAGGGGAAAATGGAACTGGAGTGTCCAACGCACCAATGACAACCGGTACAGATTCCATATTGTAGAAACAAGATTCTAAAATTCTAGATTGTATTGTATGACCAAGTCCACCACTCCATTGACCTTCTTGTAAGATAACAAGTCTACCAGTCCTAGTAACCGATTCAATACATGTTTGGCCATCGAAGGGTATTAGAGTTCGTAAATCGATTATCTCAACTTCAATATTTTCTTGAGCCAATTGCTGTGCTGCTTTTAATGCAACATGAAGCATTGAGCCCCAAGTTACCAGAGTAACATCTCTACCACCACGGATTACTGCGGCTTTACCAATTTTGAAGGGTTGGCTATTTTCAATAGATTGATTTACCGATTCAGTATCAACAATCTGATTAATATTTTGACCCCATCCAGTTAGCCCACCTCTTAAACCATACAACCCAATGTGTTCGAGCATCAATACAGGGTCATTCAATTCAGCAGCCTCCATCAGGAGGTCATATGCATCTTGTGGCGTTGCTGGTGCTAGAACCACCAATCCTGGGTCATTAGCAAACCACGCCTCAATCATGTTAGCATGGAAAGGCCCTGAACGAGTTTTACCTCCGAGTGGTATCCGAATAGTCAGTGGACACTCTGCCCCCCATCTCCAACGAAGCATTGCTGCATTATTGATGAGTGCATTATAGCCAAGAGCTGCAAAACCTCCAAATTGAATTTCAATCATTGGCCTCATTCCTGACAACGCAGCGCCTACACCAGTGTGGACGATGACTGCCTCACAAAGTGGCATGTCGATCAATTTATCAGAATGGCCTGCGTTTTTCAATGCCATATTCATTCCAAAGGCACCGGCAACTTCCATATCTTCCCCGATGAAGACACAGTTCTCTTGATGACGAGTCGCAATATCGGCCATCGCTTGTTGTATAGCACGTGCATATGTCCAACCACCACTTTCAGAATATTGTAGAGTGCATTGTCCGACTTCAAGTGGAGAATCGTGCAACTGTATTTCCTCTGTTCCATTAATTCTTGACAGATGGTCTTGGTGAGTATCTGCATCATTGAGAGAAGTAATTCCTTTGGTCACTGTTTCTGGACTTGGCCATTCCATATCCTCAAGGTCTCCTCGCGCATCCTCAACAAGTTGCTGTTCTTCATGAGAAATTGCCAGCAATACATCTTCCTCCACTCCGAGGTCAACAAGAAGTTGGCGATGTGTTGAAATTGGGTCTTTCGCCTTCCAATACTTAAGTAAGTCTTTGTCTACATAGCCCGCTGGAGTTCCTGTTTCACTTCCGAGATAGAGATCGTCGTGGTGATGGGCATGACCACAACCACGCATTGTTTCCACATGAATCATTGTAGGTCCACCGCCCTCTAGAGTGAATTCACGCGCACATGCGGTACTCGCGTGCCAAGATGCTGGGTCTGAACCATCGATTGTCCATGATGGGAATCCCATAGCTACTGCTTTATCAGCCCAAACTTCTACTCCTGATTGCTTTGCAGGAGGGGTATCCAAAGCGATTTGGTTATTTTGTAATATGTAGCAAATAGGTAAGCCTCTAGCACCTGCTAGATTCATTGCCTCCCAATATTCACCGGATGATGAAGCACCTTCGCCAATACAAGCAATATGGAATCTTTGCAAATTTTGCCTCCATGCTGCAAATGCTAGTCCAGTCATCGTAACGCTAGCTATAGGCAATGGTGCAGTAGGGGGTAGAACACCTACATGCCATGCACCAACGTGTAAATCTCTTCCACCACCATTCTCCCAGCCCCCATTTTGATTAGAACCGGCTTTTCCAAGATTTGCTGCCATTACATCCAGGGGCGTATCCCCCATTGCCAATCCAAGACCAACATCTCTAATCATAGGTGCAACTAAATCTCCATCATAGCCATTACCGGGAGTTGATCCACGTGGCGCATCGATTTGACGGTTTAAGGCGGTGGCAACTGCAACAACTCCTTCTTGCCATGTTGAACGAAAGCCTTTACCACCAAATTTACTGCCATCTGGAGTTTCAATTCCTTCAGTGAAAATAATCTTTAATTGGTCGTCCAAATATCTAGTTCTTTCCATCAATCTTTGCCACTCAAGACGTTGTTCTATAGTTACAGACATGTAATGCGCTAAGCGCCTTAATGTCAAACGCATATCAATAATAAAATGTGTATTCCTTCTGTCTAAGAATTCATCCAGAGTTCTTCGCGGAATAACTTCCACATCACCTTGCCCTTCCATCTTTGAATTTATTTGCGCCTTCATTGCTCTTTCCAATGCAAGCAAAAAGCGACTGCTGAAATTATGCCATGAAGGCCCTTCAAATTGTTTTGGTTCATTTCCAATCATGTGATCCCAAACGGTAGCGACGAGGAATAAATGGCCATCGTGACGCTGCGTTACAAAGCGAAGTACTTCACTTCTAGCAGTATCTGTATGAAGTTGTTGAATGAACTCAAGAGGGTTGTCTGGACGCCAATCAGCGCCATGAATAACTGGTAAGTCGCCCTGTTCCATATTACAGCCTCATGTTGGCGCAGAAGGAAGTCTCCTTCAAGCCTATGCATAGGTTGTAGCCCTGTATTGCAAACATTGATATCCAATAAGTCTCAAAAAAAAGATATGGACCCGTTCGCAGGAGATTTAGCCGAAGAGATTGTTGCATCTGCTGCAGATGCTATTAATTTGGAAAAAGTGGAAAAGAAATGGTGGTGGAAACCACTAACAAAATTCTTGTTTATCTCCCCATTCATAGCATTGTTGATTTATTATTATATCTGACTAAACAATAAATATTACTCTGACTCAAGACGAGTACTCATTTCAGAATTATAGCATTCAGTGAGTAAATCTTGGTTTTTATATGTCATCACAAAACCAATGAATGCTGGAACGCATAGAAGGCCTAGTGAAAGCGGCCATGAATGGGATAAATCATACATTGGTCCAACTATTAATGGCCCAACAATTGTTCCTGCAGCCCAAGCAGTACCAAATGCTCCAAAGGCTAATCCAGGGTTACCTGAACCATATGCTTGGTTAGCAGCAGCATCTATCATAGTCAACATCGGTATTTGAGTTGCTGCAATAGCGAATTGGTATATTCCGAGCATCAATATCATAGCGAAAACCGCTTCTTTGCCTGATAACTTGAATCCCAATATTCCAACCAAGGCCAAAGAAATAGTAACTACTATCCAACCCATCAGCATATATCTGGTAGGACCATTCTTGTCGACTAATTTACCCCAAAATAATGAACCGATACCCTGAGTGAATACCATTACCAATAATACACCTCCAATCGCTGCTGGTCCTAAACCCAATGTGTCATGCAGAAATAACGGACCTCCGGCTTCCAAAGCACCGGTTGCTAACGTGGTTATTGCAATCAAGATTCCAACTCTTAGCAAAATAGGGTTAGTGATGAATACCTTCAATGAAACATTTCCTTGTGTAGGTTCTTGCGCATCCCCAATTATTGAAGAGGAATACCAGACTACAGGAACCGCAACAAGGGTTGCAAGTGACAATACAACGAAGGCAGCCGAGCCAAAGTATTGGAATAAAACCCCTCCGAGAACGGGTCCCAATAGGCCCCCAACCGCTGCCATTGCGATTAGTTTTCCAGCCTGTTCTCCGAATTTATTAGGCCACAATTGTGATGCTGATGCCAGACACGCCGTCATTATTGCCGCACCTGATGCGCCATGGACTAATCTTGCTCCTGCGAGAATTAGGAATGGATGAGGTAGTAATTCTTCTGTTGCTACAAGATACATCAGTGCAGAAGCCGACAATAGAACTAACGAGATTAAAATGATCTTACCACAACCAATTTTATCGGTCAAGCGACCTGTTAGTGGACCCAATAGAAACATAGGAATTGCCCAAATTGAAATCAATAATGTTGCTTGTGTTGCACTGAAATCAAATTGATCTTGCCATGCTGGCAATATCGGCACGATGAATGCATATCCGAGATAATTGACGAATAGAGCCATGATTAAGGCTGGAAAAGCAAATGCCAACTTTCTTTCTTGGCCATTCATTCTTCCTCCTCCAATTCGGGCAAGGAATCAAGCACTTCTCTAGTTAATTTAGCAGCATCTTCGATTTGCGTCATTAATGTCAAATCTGAAACTGCACCTGGCCGGCCAAGGCTCCACATCAAATCATGTACAATCTCGGTTGTCAATTTTGTCATTTTCAGAACCTGAGGGTCGATTTTAACCTTAAACTCCTCTTCATGGATAGCAATAAAATCTGGCTCTTCTTCGAGAATAGAATCCATTATTTCTATTATTTCACCTTCAATATTATCTGCTTGGTTTTGGAGAATATCTTCCATTGAAGAACTCGGTTTGAGTTTGGTGGAGGGTTTTGCTCCACCGCCTAATGTCTTTTTTCCTTTACTTATTTGTTTGAATGAAGGTATTGAAGATTTACCCTTTTGTGATTCGCCTACATCACTTCCATCACCATCTTTTGATCCTGGTTGAAGTGAGATTTCGCTCGCATCACCTACCAATCTGTTCAAGGCGATTCGCAGCATAGAAGACATCATTGCCAAATCTATTTCCTCATCAACTTCTATTCCTTCTTCACCGAGTTGTTGCATTATTTCATTGATGAAATCAGTATTGATTTTTTCAGGATTGACCAAACCTTTCAACATTGGAAGGGCCCATTTACCATCGCCCATCATCATTCCAACATCGAAAGTTCCTCCGCCACCGATTCCACTATCGATGTCAGCTGGTGGTGGGACAAATTGCTTACGAGTATGTTTGCCAATTTGTTCAACCAATGCAGGCATATTAATCGGTTTTGACATTACTTCTGATATCCCTGCTTTCGCAGCAGTCAACAAAAAATCATCGGTCACATTTCGCGATAATACGACGATGCGGCATTTGAATGCAAATTCGGGGTCACTCATTAAACGCTGACTGGCATCGATAACATCGCCAGTACTCCAATCCCCTTCTAGCAATACTACTTCTGGCATTGTTGCTAGTGCTGTACCTTCTGCTTGGCGAAGAGTACTAGCTCGTGTAATATCAAATCCTTCTCTTTCCAGTGATGATGCGAGGAGATTACGACGACCTTCATTCTCATCTGCAACGATTACCTTTGCCATGAAATCACCTCTTCAACCCCACAGGGGTTGGCCATCAGCCTTCAAACTCTCCCCTCCAAATGACGATTCTAGGCAGTTTGTTGCTGGTCTTCAAAAAACCAAATAATCTCTCTTTCCCTCAGTTGATGATTTCATCAGGCTTGGCAGCATGCCATGCTATGATACCGCCACTTAGGTTGAACAGTCTCGAAGAATCAAAGCCCGATTGTGCTAGAAGCATTATTGCCATTTGTGATCTCACCCCAGATTTGCAGTGGACCAAAACATCTCTATCTGCGGGTAAATCGTTCATTATTGACTGTACACTGGTATGCTCAATCTGTAGGTCGACTGCAGCAATGCGTGCTTGGTTATATTCCATTTCAGAACGTACATCTAAAATAAACGGCGACCATCCATTGTCTCTCTTTTGAATTACTTCTTCTACGGTAATTTTGGCAATCATGATTTTGCCTTGGTTGGCTTTTCCTTTTTGAACTTCTTGTCCATTACCGATTTCAACATTATTCGAATTCGTTGCACACCATTGGCTAGAATCAAACATTTTAGTAACCATTTTTAAGTCCAATACCGGCTCTCTATCACTATTTTTTGAATATTTCAAGGTGTTGAATTCCATTCTTTCTGCATCATAAATTAAAAGACGGCCCGACAAAGGTTTCCCAATTCCCAATATGATCTTAATCGCTTCCGTAGCCTGAATCGAACCAATAACGCCTGGCAAGACTCCTAGAACACCACCTTCTTCACAATTAGGAACTGCATCAGCAGGTGGTGCTTCAGGAAATAAATCTCGGTAACATGCTCCATCGTTATGATTGAACACTGTAACTTGCCCTTCAAAACGATGAATTGAACCATATATCCAAGGCATTCCTAGTATTGAACAAGTATCATCTATCAAATAACGGGTAGGAATATTATCGGTTCCATCTATCAATACATCCCAGCCCTGCTGTAATAATTCAATCGCATTATCAGGAGTAAGCCTTTCTTCTATAGAAATGACTTGGATTGCCGGGTCAAGAGAATTAATACTCTCCTTTGCAGATTTGGACTTGAATTTGTCCACATTATTTGTGCTATGGATAATTTGCCTTTGTAAATTAGAAATATCTACTGTATCATCATCGATAATGCCTATTCTTCCAATACCTGCTGCTGCTAAGTAAAGTAATGCAGGACTTCCCAATCCTCCCGCTCCTACAACAAGAACACTGGCATCTGACAATTTTTGTTGGCCCGCTATGCCAACTTGTGGCAATGAAATATGCCGCGCATGACGAGACAGGTCGACCATAGACCGGCCAGCGGCATCATAGCAATGAATCCGCCGGAGAAGAGAAATAAGTCTCACTCGACGTTATCTTCTAGCCACTTTTCAACATCCATTGCTGCCTGACATCCCATCCCAGCGGCAGTAATAGCCTGTTTGTAACGAGTATCAACTACATCTCCAGCCGCAAATACACCTTCGACCGAAGTCATAGTGTGTTTCTTGTGCAGAATATATCCTTCTCCATCAGTTTCTATTTGCCCTTCTAGGAATGAAGTAATTGGAGTATGGCCAATCGCAATGAATGCCCCTGTTGCCGCTATTGTCGATGTTGAACCATCACGTGGATCTTCAATAACAGCTCCAGACAATCCTTTTTCATCACTTAACCATTCCTTAATTTGTCTAAAGGTTTTGATTTCTATCTTGTCGTTATTTAATGCTCTTTCATACATGATTGTTGATGCTTTGAAGACATCTCTGCGATGAAGGAGTGTAACTTTACTTGCAAAGCGGGTCAAAAATGTTGCTTCTTCACAAGCAGAATCTCCTCCTCCGATAACCAATACTTCCTCATCTTTGAAGAAAGCACCATCGCATGTAGCACAAGTTGAAATTCCACGTCCTTTCTGCTCTTCTTCACCCTTAACGCCGAGCCAAATCGATTCTGCACCGGTTGAAACGATTATTGCATGAGTCAAATAGGTCTCACCTTCAACTACCACTTTGTATGGTTTTTCAGAAAGATCTACCGATTCAACATTTCTATCCTCGACCTTCAGTCCAAAGCGCTCTGCTTGTTCTCTCAATTGCACCATCATCTCAGGGCCGCCAATACCTTGTGGATAGCCAGGGAAGTTCTCAACATCACTTGTGAGCATTAATTGGCCCCCCGACATATATCCGGCGAACATTAGAGGCTCTAACATCGCACGTGCGGCATAGAGTCCAGCAGTGTATCCAGCAGGTCCGCTTCCAATGATGATTACATTGTGTATGTCGTCGCCCATATCCTTTGCGGAGAGAATAGAATCCTTGAACATTGTCTATCAACATTCAAGAGTAAAACAATGCCGCCCTAGATACATGGATGTCATTTCACACTGGCTATGGGGGATGGCATTAACCAGAGGCAAGATGTCATGGAAAGTCAGTGGGCCGATGGGAGTCCTTCCTGATTTAGTCGCATTCGTACCTTCGGCTATTTATGGTTTAATCTATAGTATAAAGCCGGTTCAAGTAGATGAAAATACAGTTACTTCCGACCTACCAATCGCGTGGAGTATCTATCAATGGTCTCATTCTTTGACAATTGTAGTAATTTTATTTTTGGCTGCCTGGTACATTCTAAAGGCAAAGAATCATGAAAATCCGAAATATATGGCATGGGTATTTGTCGTACCTTGGTTTTTCCATATCTTATTGGATATTCCAGGCCATACGATTAATTTCTTTCCAACCCCATTCCTATATCCATTCAGCGATTTCATGATAGATGGAGCCAGGTGGAGTGAATGGTGGTTCTTCTGGCCACAAGCGATTGTTCTTGGTGCTGTATGGTGGTATATTTTGAAGAAAGAAAAAACTCACAGCATAGAAGAAATTGCAGATACTGCTGCTCTAGCATGAGGCTCAATACGCGGTTCAATATGCTCCGGCTTTGCACCGGGACCTATAATTCCCAAACCGATTGGTTTGTCGTGTTTTAATTGTAAATCTACTATTGCTTTAGTGACTGCTTGACCCATTGCCAAACCATGTTTTGTTTGCCCTTTCTCAATAATTCCCAAGCATGCGGCTGCATCGATTTCATCCCTTCGCAATTGTCTTTCAAGAGCGAGGGGGATTTCCATTGAACCTGGAACCCACACTACTTCAGCAATTTCTAAACCTAAGAGCTCCGCTTCTTGCTGAGCGAATTCTAGCATTCGAGAAATATCTTCCTTATGGTACGAACCGCAAATAATAGAAATTTTAGCCATGATATCACTTCTCTGCAAGTATTCTCTCTACTGTGGATACTATTGTTTGGGTGTTTGAATCTATCTCAATGTTCACTGCGTCACCTTCTTGTTTTGAACCCAAAGTCGTCATGCGGAGGGTTTCAGGGATGATATGCAGTGCGAAAATATTTGATTCGACGACTCCAACTGTTAATGAAATTCCATCGATTGCGACAAATCCTTTCTCAATGATGTACTTTTGCAATGAAGGTGGAGCGATAATAGAGATATCTTTACCTCCACCATTTTCTGTGATCGACTGAATTAAACCAGCCGACATAATGTGGCCGGACAACAGGTGACCGCCCAACTCATCTCCAAAACGAAGTGCTCGTTCAAAATTAACTTCACTACCCGTTTCCAAGTCTGAGAGCGTTGTTCTGTGCAATGTTTCTGCAATTACATCAAAATTGACATTTGAACCACCTATTGAAGTCACGGTCAAACATACTCCATCGATACTAACACTTGCACCAACTTGTAGATTTTCAGTTTCTGGCAAAGTGATTGACAAGTTCATAACCGACTCGCTTTGAGAAGTGGCATTGATTGTTGCAATGCCTTGAACGATTCCAGTGAACATTCATTCACCATCCTTTGAATCATCGAATTGTTTTCTCTCCGTAGCCAATTCTAATATTCGGGCAATAATCTTACGAGTACCATCTAAATCATCATTAAGACCTTCAACCCTGATTACTTCTATAGAATCAAGACCTAGTTCTAACAATTGGGATTTTATTTTTTCTACCGCATGTATTTGGTCATAACCAAGTGCAATAATATCGGGATTAGCGATTGGTAAGATATCAAAAATCGGTACATTTGGTGGATTGCCAATTATTGAATCATCTACTGGTTTTAATCCTTCAACCATTCTACGGCGCAAGTCTTGCCCAGTAACCGGTTCATGCTTTCGCTTTCGCACCGTATCATCGTGTGCAACAACTACTGTGAGGTGGTCTCCCAATGCTTTGGCTTGCTCTAAGTAGTGCAAATGGCCTGCGTGGAGTAAGTCAAAAACTCCAACCGCCATCACCCTCTTCATCGTCTCACCTAATCACTTGCAACAGGTTGCTATTCTTGTCAATATCGGTTGGTAAATTATAAATTTAGAGCATCGGTTAATTGTGCCCCTTCTAGGAATGGAATGTCTCTCTGCATGGCCCAAGCACGTGCATCCTCTACTGACAATGCTCCGTCACCATCTGGCTGTAGCATCTCTGCGCCGATAACCACAGGGATCATTTTTGCAAGACGCGCCAGCCCTACCGCCAACTCAGTATGTCCTTGGCGCCGGGATAATCCACCTTCCGACTCTCTGCAAACCGGAATGTGTCCTGGTGTCCTAAACTCGTTGCCAAGTGCTTTTCTGGCTTCGGATCCGCTAAGTCCAGCCTGTTGGCATTCTTCGGATAATTCCGCAAAACGGCGTGTTGTCAAAGCTCTGTCGTGATCTGTAATTCCAGTATATGTCCCACGATGATTTAATGATAGTGTAAATGCTGAGCGTGAATCATAACGTAAATCATTGGTAACTAATTCCTTTAGTACTAAATTGTCTGAAACCAATGCTGGATGGGTATGTAGATCTTGTAAAAATGGTAGAGAAAATAATTCTCCTACATCATGCCCTATTGCCAAAAAGAGTAATCCTCCACAATCCTTTCTCAATTGACGCATTGTCGCCGGCTGGGCGAATTGTGCAGGGAATAGTAAATCGGTTTCCCCTTCCCTGTTTTCGGAGTCGAAAAGGCAAATCGGGTTGCCAATTTTGAAGGCGTTAATGGCCCTAGATACCGCCTCGTCCATGACCACTCGTTATGCCCCTACTTCATAGAGAGTCGTATGTTCTATTATAGTGAAATGGGGAAAAAAATAATCGATTTGCCAAACAGTCTACAGAAAGGGGTTAAGGAGAGGCGACAATTGGGTTGGTTCTGCGGGGGGGTCATGCTATGCCAATCAAGTTAGGTCCGGCCGGAATTCCATTGTCCTGTAAAGGTAGGACAATTGTTGAAGGAATGGATGATATCATTTCACTCGGATTGGAAACAATGGAAGTTCAAACCGTTCGTATGGTTGCTCCAAATCACTTTGAGCAATATTGGCAAGCCGGTGTACTTTCAAACAAAACCGAGTTTGAAATGAATATTCATGGACCATATTATTCAGAATTATTGGGTAACAAAGTTGAGAGGGGTCGAAGCCTAACCAAGATTGAATCAACTTTACAAGCAGCCCGTACAATTAATGCTCGCCATATCACTTTACACGCCGGCCATTATGGTGACATGGGTCGTGGAACTGCTGCTAACGAGCAAGTTGCAAATGTATTCGCAGGGATTGTCGACCGTGTTGCCGAAATATGGCATGATGACGAGGATGAATTCCCTGTATTCCCTTGGATAAAGGATGGCACTCCGTCTAAAATCGGAGTTGAAACATCTGGACGGCAAGAATTGTGGGGCAGTTTAGAAGAAGTTCTAGAAGTTGTCAATCACGTTGAAGGCACAATACCTGTCCTCAATATTGCACACATTCACGCCCGAGGACATGGAAGAATGAGAACCTCTGAAGATTACGGTGAATTATTTGACCAAGTAAGAGAATCTATTGGAACAAAGGAATTCTATTGTCACTTCTCTGGAGTAGACCACCGCGGTGGAAATGCAATGCATTATACTCAAATCAAGAAATCTGATTTGAACTTTGAACCACTGGCAGATTTCATCGTTGAAGATGGTGGATGGTTAGACATCACATTGATCTCGGATTCACCATTGCTAGAACACGATGCAATGTATATGCTACAAAATATCGAAAAATCACGTCATAGGCAACTTGAGCGCAAGGCTCGCGAGGATAGAAGGCTAGCACTCACCCTTCAAAGTGGAAGTTCTGAAAATGCAATCGCTGCTCGCAAAGCACAACAACAAATGCATCTTGAAGCAGTTGAAGAATCCCCTGCTGTAAAGGAAACTGTTGCTGTTGAAGAAAAGCCTGCTGCTAAGGAATCCAAAAAAGACGAGAAAGAAGCAATTAATTTAGAAGATACTGATGATGACCTTTTCTGATTTGGCGTTAGCAAAAAAGTTGTAAAACTTAACTGTACCATTATCTTACAGTGGTAAGCGACTTAAGCAAAGGGTGCAGGGTGTCTATTGGTTGACATGGTGTCCATTGGAATTTTAGGCCTCGGAAATTGGGGTAGCGCTATCGCTAAAATGTGGCTTGATGAGGGTCATAAGGTCAAAGGCTGGACTATTGAGTCAGAAGTATATGAATCCATAACAATGGAAAATATCAATCACAAATATCTCCCAAAACTCTCTCTCAAAGGCATGGATGTTTCAATGCATATCGCAGATACCCTAGACGGGGTTGAAGTTGTGGTTCTTGCAGTACCTTCTTCAGTTATTTTGGATGTAGTAGACCAAGTGATTCCACACCTACGCCCAAGACATGTTATTATCGATTTAGCCAAGGGATTAGCCCCTGGCAATCAAATGATTTCACATGCTATTCAAGAAAAATTGACTGCTGCTGGCATGGCTAATCCTTTAGCGGTTGTCACAGGTCCAACAATCGCACCAGAAGCCGCAGCGGGAGTGATGACTACTGCATTGGTTGCAAGCGAAGATGTTTCTGTTGCCAAAAAATTAGCAAAAACGTTAACGACTCAAACTTTTATCTTACATCCTGCATCCGATCCGATCGGTGCTGAACTTTGGGGTGCTTTCAAAAATGTAGTTGCACTTGCATGTGGATTGGTTGATGGATTGAAACAAGTCGGTACATTGGGTGGCGATAATCTCAAGGCTGCGATTTTTATGGCTGGATTCAAAGAAGGTTGCTTATTACTACCCCAACTAGGCGCAAGAGCAGAAGTTGCATTCGGACCTGCTGGATTAGGGGATCTTTATGTTACTGCGACTTCACCGCATGGAAGAAATCGCACTATGGGTGAAAAACTGGGAACTGGATTAACACTAGATGAGGCATTGGAAGAGATGCACATGGTTGCTGAAGGTGTAAGAGCAACAAGGATGTTCATCGATAGAGCAGAAGATGACAATATTAAGATTCCATTCACCAAGGCATTGAATACATTACTAGATGGGGATATCGATGCTGAAGAATGCTGCCGAAGAATAGTTAATCTCAACTGAGTGGAATATTTGTAAAACTGCTTATTCTGCGGTGCTGTTTTGAATGGTAGCGTTGTGGCAATACTATGGCGGCGGAATTGACAGAGTTAGAAGCTAGATTATTTGAGTGGCTACGTCAATCCGATTTCCATCTAACTCCTTGGTCTACAGAGGATGCTGCACAAATTTTTGAAGTTGAAGACGATGTTGTTTACGAAGCGATTGCTTCCCTGACAAAAAAAGTCCCTGAACGTATTCAAATCTTTTACAAAGACGGTTCACTACATATTGCAGTTGAATAAGATTTATTCTTCTGAGCCATCTTCTTGATGGACAAAATTGCCGTGATGATGCGATGATGCCATCTTTGCTGGCAGAAGAATTGTAGACCAAGAGGGCCTTTGCACATCTCCTTCTTCTGTGAATTTAGAGCGTATTATCATCGATAACATATCTATCAAAACAACCACTATGAATACGATAATCAACAATGCAACCACCTTATCGTATTGTAACATTTTTAGATAGGTATTGAGGTATAATCCAATACCACCCGCACCGACTAAACCTATTACAGTTCCATGTCTTACATTATATTCAAACATGAACATAAGATGAGATAGTAAATTATTTGCAGATTCAGGTATCGCAACTAAATAAGTTATTTCTGCACGGGTCATCCCCATCGCTCTCGATGCTTCAAGAGGTGCGTTTCTAATGCCTTCTATAGATTCAAATTGCAATTTACCTAGATAGCCAACTGTGTAAAAGGTCATTGCAAATATTCCTGCAAGTGTACCTATGTCAAAAATAATAACGAATAATATTGCCCAAATTATTGACGGCAAACTTCTCATTGCTGAGAGAATTACTCGCGCAGGAAATGAAACCCACTTTGGAGATAAATTATTTGCAGCAAAGGCTGCCAAGGGTAAGGCGATAATAAAGCCAAAAGCAGTTGATACAAAGGCAATTTTGATAGTTTCAACCATACCTATCCACGCAACTGAACAAAATAGACCTACACTATCTTCACAAACTGGATATGATTGTGCCTCCAATACAGACCAGTTAGGTGGCCACAATGATTCATCAAAGAAAATTACTAGATTGCTCCAGCCGCCTTCTAATCTACCCCAATCTCCAACTAAATCATTGAATGTAATCAACGCTAAAAGTAAGGAGATTGAAGTTACTGCTATGACTTTTGTATTCATTGGATCTCCTCCTCAATCAATTTACCATCAACAATTCTCCAAATCCTATTTGCAACTTGATACGCCAACTCTTCATGGTGTTCAACCATTACTAAGGCAGATTTCTTCTCTTTAATCGTTGCTTTAACAGTCCTCATGACAATTTCAACATTGTCATCGTCTAATTCTCCTAAGAATTCATCAGCAAGAACGAGTTTGGGTTGTTGCGCAACAGTTCTTGCTGTTGCTACCCTGCGTTGCTGGCCACCGGATAGCGTCCTAACAGGCTGGTT
>Ga0302132_10001169_pt1 | contig 15058 bp, 15 predicted proteins | sample CB9_321_MG_FD_203113 | JGI IMG/M metagenome (GOLD analysis project Ga0302132, IMG submission 203113) | Marine microbial communities from Western Arctic Ocean, Canada - CB9_32.1 | ecosystem: Environmental > Aquatic > Marine > Oceanic | place: Canada: Western Arctic Ocean | collected 2017-09-19
CGCAATAGAGTGTGACTGGGTCTTGTTGCTTGCCCTATCGTTCGTATAATTGGCGGCTGGCTGCATTGGTTGGCCGTTATAGAGTGCAGTTACTTATTTGAGCTGACACGCCCGCGCTATCTCCCCGTGACGAACACGTCGTTGTCATGGGGCAGAGGTTGCGGGCGTGTTGCATATTCAGGAGAAAAATCATGACGCAACAGACCTGGGCATTCCTCGGTGGGAAGCAAGTTCCCGAAGAGGACGCGAAGGTAGGCGTCAAGACTCACGCTCTCCATTACGGAACGGCCGTATTCGAAGGCATTCGTGGTAACTGGAACGAGAGAACCGGAAAAGTAGCGATATTTCGTTTGAAGGAACACTACGAACGCCTACTGCGCGGTTGCAACATCCTCCGAATCAACCTGCCATACACGGTTGATGACCTGTGCAAGATCACAACCGATCTGCTTGAGAAGAACGGCTTCGCGGAAGACGTTTACATTCGGCCGTTGGCGTTCAAGGGCCAGGAGCTGGTCGCCAATCTCAACCTCAACTCGCTCGAAGACGAGTTCATGCTCGTCATTATCCCGTTCGGCTCATACATCGATAACAGCCGGCCTCTGCGGTGCCAGACTTCATCCTGGCGTCGACCCATGGACTCCTCGATGCCCACTGGCGTCAAGATCTCCGGTCTCTACACCACCAGCATCCTCGCAAAAACAGAAGCCCTTGCAGCCGGGTTCGACGAAGCGATTCTGCTAAATCAAGACGGCACTGTTTCCGAGGGCTCGGGTGAGAACCTGTTCATGATCCGTGACGGAGTCATCAGCACTCCTGCCGAGACCGACAACTGCCTTCTCGGAATCACTCGTGATTCGATAATCCAGCTCGCCAGGGAAGAACTCAGCCTCGAAGTTGTCCAGCGACATATCCACCGATCTGAACTTTATCTTGCCGATGAAGTGTTCTTAACCGGCACCGCAGCCCACCTAACTTCGGTTGGGGAGTTGGATAATCGTAATATCGGCACGGGAGATACCGGACCAATCACCAAGAAACTGCAGGACGTGTATTTTTCGACCGTTGTCGGAGATAACGAAAAGCATGCCGATTGGTGCACGCTCGTTAGTCCTTCTGGCGGATAGATCTGGCTGGCGGATAGATTTGGCCGGCGGATGAATTTGGGCTGGCGGCCAGATATAGGCAGCACTCAATCCTGAGTACAAGTAAGGACAGGCAAAGTGGGTACCGACCCTGAAACGGTACGGGATGTGTTTGCGAGTCACTACTTTCTGTTCGCTTTTCTCGCCAGTTTGGGCACGCTTCAAATAGCTGTCGCGAATTCGGGAACCCGCGGGCTCTGGCTCACCCCTCGTCGCCTGGTAAACCGTTGGCTGGGAGTCGTTCTGATACTCGCCGGAATTGGGCTTTTCTTTTTGATGCCGCTATGGATCGAAGGTCCATGGGCCGATGGCAGCGTCCAGGCCGATTCCATCACTCGCGAGTGGGGACAGGCGAGATGGGACGAATTGGCTGGTGCCCGTAACGTAAACGACATACATGGCGGGCTCGACGGCACGAAGCAGGCGATCTGGTTTCCCCTGACAGCCATTCTTGCGTTCGCAGTTTCAGCCGTGATCGGTGCATTGAACATCAGGATCCTGAACAGAAACGAAATCGCCACATCAGAAGCTAGATCTTCACCGAAAGAGGGCGGTCTGGCCGGGCTCGAAAAACACTCGTACTTCGCCACGTTCCTGGTATCAATACGTGAATTTTGGGCGGAAATAGCTGGTGTCTGGCGCACCGGGCTTCAAGCTGCCGACCGATGGAGCCTGTTCAAAATGATCTTCGGTAGGTCTTCAAATTGAGTTCTATCGATGCAGACCTCGTCATCTGGTTGAACGGCCTATCAGGGAACGTGAAGATATTCGACGACCTGATGCGCATTGTTGCAAGCGACTATCTAATGCCGTTGACCTTCTCGCTCGCCATGTTCGGGCTGTGGTTTTCAGGCAAAAACCCCGCTGAACGAATCAGGTACCAGATAGCAATGCTCATGGGGATCAGCGCATTGTCACTCTCAAACGTCGTTGTATGGCTAATCAACATCTCATGGGATCGACCACGGCCTTTCGTCGAACACGGTGATCAGCTGAACCTGCTGTTCTACCCACCAACCGACCCATCGTTCCCGGCAAACCCGGTTGCCGTCGGATTCGCCGCCGCCGCCGCCGCGTGGTCGATAAATCGCAAGTTTGGCTGGTGGATGTTCGCCGCCGCTTTGCTATTCGGATTCTCAAGACTCTACGCGGGAGTGTTCTACCCGACCGACATTATTGGCGGTGCTGTGGTGGGAATAGTCGTTTTCATATTCACCAGCTACCTGCGGCGATTCCTGGAACCGTTTGTCACATCATTTGTGAGGATTATCCGCGGCTTGTCAGCCGCTTAAGGCGACGCAAACTCCGCTGCCAGCGACGTCGAGTCCGTTCGGACACAGGCACTGGAACCTTGAATTCGATCTTCGGCATCCGAATCCAAACTCGGCGGATTCGGGGGATTATAACTCGCTCTCTTTGTGGCGAGCGTCCCTCCAGAATCATGTCAGGGTTGGTCTCGAACAGATCAATCGCTTCACGCTCGTCGACCAGCTCGCTAACGATATCGAAAGCATCACTGAGCATCGGCGATCGAGGGGCCGACTTCGTGTGCATTTCAGATGCAACAACATGAGCGATGCCTCGCCGAATGAACTGTTCTGCCGCTCTGCGTGCTCCGTTTCCGTTTAGCCCTGTCAGACTCCCGGATGCAATCTGAACGATAACGCCTTCATCGACAAGATTCTGCAAGCGTCTTGGATTCCGCTGAAATTCGCTATTTCGTTCAGGGTGGGCCAACACCGGCACAAGCCGTTGAGTAAGGAGTCTCCCAATAACATCTTCAATATAAGAGGGCAGCCGGTTGAATGGAGGTTCAACCAAAAGAAACCTTGTGCGGTTCAGAGTCATCACAGTTTCAGCGTTCACCAGATCAGGCAGTGACGTATCCAGCCGATTCGTCATGCCCGTGAAAATCCGCACCGAAGGAGAGTTCCTACGAGCAGAATCACTCCGCAACGCAGCGTTTAAAGTATCCGCCAACTCTCGCACGGTTCTCCCAGACTGATGCCCCAACTCCATGTCGCGGTAGTGGGGCGTTGCCACGATAACGTCCGTACCGTCACGCGCAGCCATCCGAGCCATTTCGAGGCTCTCATCCACCGTGACCGGACCATCGTCCAACCCCGGCAGTATGTGTGCGTTGATATCGACTCGAGCCAACTAGTGAATCACCCTTTTTTACGTGCGAGCAGTTAATCGTCGGAAAGTCTCAGCGTACCGGAAGCCGTAGCCCTTAGCCGTATCGGTGTGGCGAGATCGCATACGCCTATCCATATCCGACCCAAACGACAAACCCGGAAGCTGGCTTTCATGCTTAGCAAGTGCATTGATCTTCGTATCTACCGAATCTGAAACATCGACAATCACATCGGGATGATCGCTGCCCCAGAACAGCAGGTGCTTCACCTTATGAGGCTCGATACCGTCCACGAGTTGCTCCGGAAAGTGCAGGTGGTCACGGGCATACGGATAAATCGCATCTTGAACCGTGATGCCGACATGGCGATGATCTCTATGTTGAAACCCGCTCATCCGATGCTGATCGTGTGAAAAAACCACTTCAGGTCGGTACTTCCTTATCGCGTGAACTACTTCACCAAGAAACACCCGGTCGGCTTCAAGCTCACCGTCAGGGTGATCCAGCACCATGATGTCGCCAACGCCAATAACATCGGCAGCCGCGCGCTGTTCAGCCGCTCTGATCCCCACAATTCGATCCGATGTCATCTCGGTGTCGTTGCTGCCACTGCTACCTGTAGTGCACTGAACATAAGTAACTTCGCACCCTTGAGCAGCCCAGAGCGCTGCTGTGGCCCCTGCACCAATCTCGGCATCATCAGGGTGCGCGAATATCACCATTGCGCGTTTCGGAATCTCGTCAACAACATCGTATTTCGTCACCTGGTTGGGTGTCGAAAAAGGGTAGGTCATGAATACTCCCGGCCGAAATCCCAAAAACAATGAGAATAATTACGTAGCCCAAATGCCGCACGCGCGGCACGCGCAAAGGTGCAGGCAACACATCATAACCAGTGAACAGGTTTACTCAGTGGATTTGTGGGAACATGAGGCGAATATTCGGTACTGGATATAGAATTCATTCTCGCCTTGAATCTAAGCCATGAAACCGGTTTCCAGATTCACCATTCACCACTCACAAAGTAGACAGAGTTTCGGTGCTCGAACATCGAGCATCTCTGTATCGGAGATCCCATGTCGGCAGTTGCTACCTTTGATCCTGAAATCGCGCAGGTAATCGAAAACGAAAAGCGACGGCAACGAGATCAACTGGTGATGATCGCTTCCGAAAACTACACAAGCGCAGCAGTACTCGAAGCAACTGGATCCATACTCACCAACAAGTACGCCGAAGGCTACCCGGGGCGTCGTTACTACGCCGGATGCGAAAATGTCGACGTCAGCGAACAGCTCGCTATCGACCGCGCAAAAGAACTGTTCGGAGCTGAAGCCGCCAACGTGCAGCCCCACTCCGGCTCACAGGCAAACATGGCAGCGTTCTTCGCACTGGCAAATCCCGGCGACAAGATCATGGCGATGTCGCTCGATCATGGTGGGCACCTGACCCACGGATCACCAGTCAACTTCTCCGGCAAGCTATACGAATTCGGTCACTACGGCGTCGATCCCGAAACCGAGACGCTCGACTACGACGCCGTGCAGAAACAGGCAGAAGAGTTCAAGCCCGCAGTCATAATCGCCGGCTACACCGCATATTCGATGACAATCGACTTCAAGCGGTTCCGCGAAATCGCCGACTCGGTCGGAGCCACTCTGTTGGTCGACATGGCCCACATCGCCGGATTGATCGCCGGTGGCGCACACCCATCTCCCGTCGAATACGCCGACATCGTTACCAGTACCACTCACAAAACCCTGCGGGGTCCTCGTGGCGCAATGGCCCTTTTGAAGAAATACTACCGACGAAAATACAACTCAGCAGTGTTCCCAAACATGCAGGGCGGCCCGATGGAGCACGTGATCGCAGGCAAAGCCATTGCCTACCGAGAAGCAATGCAACCCGAGTTCAAGAACTACGCCAATCAAATTGTTCAGAATGCCGCATCGCTCGCCAGCGGACTGACAGCAGGCGGACTGCGAATCGTCTCAGGCGGCACTGAAAACCACATGATGCTCGTCGACACCCGGCCAATTGGTCTTACCGGTCGTGATGCGGAAGCAGCGCTCATTGCTGCCGGTCTGGTGGTAAACAAGAACGGCATTCCGTTCGATCCCGAACCCCCCATGGTCACGTCTGGAATTCGTATCGGCACTCCTGCGTTAACCTCAAGAGGGTTCGACGTCTCGGATATGGAGAACGTCGCCGGATACATTTTGGAAGCACTGAAGATCCACGACGACGAGGCAGGACTCGCAAAACTGGGTGCAGAAGTCGCTGCTTTTGCTTCGAAATTCCCGGTTCCGGGACTGGATTCCTTAGCTGATTAACAACGAAATTGTGACAACTGGCTTGGAACTAGCGAATTCATCCTTAAAAATAGGGGCTGACGCGTCGTAATCGCGTGATAGACTAAATCGGTTTCGCGCAAATTTATAAGAACACGGTGGATTGTTGAGAAAGTACGAATTAGTTTGGATACTCGGTGGTGAAGCTGGCGAAGAGCAGGGCACCGAATCTGTAGAAAAAATTACTTCGCTAATCACCGACACAGGTGGCGAAGTGTCGGGTACTGATGTCTGGGGCAAGCGAACACTCGCATACCCGATCCAGAAGTACACCGAGGGATACTACCTTCAGGCCAACTTTGAAATCGACGGCAGTAAAGCACAGGAACTCGATCGAGCTCTTGATGCAGACCAGTCAGTCATTCGGCATCTCCTCGTTCGAGACGAAATCAAACCGGTTATTGTTGAAGAGGCAGCCGAGTAGTGTCTGGCTTAACAGCCAGACACGCCAATACGGACGAATCAATTGAGTCTTAACCAGATACTCCTCATAGGCCGGGCAGGCACCGACCCCGAGATGCGTTACACACCGAGTGGAACGCCGGTCACTAACTTTCGACTCGCCGTTAGTAATAGCAGGCGAGATTCGAATGGCGAGTGGACTGAGGACACAGAATGGTTCACGGTTACAGCCTGGGAACGCCAGGCCGAATCGGTAAACCAGTATCTGGCAAAGGGACGCCGAGTTTTCGTAGACGGTCGATTGTCGACTCGTCAGTACACGAGCAACTCAGGCGAAGCCCGCACATCGCTGGAAGTACGAGCGTTCAAGGTTGTTTTCCTTGATGCTCCCGGCGGTGAATCAACGGACGCCGGTGCTCCACCGGAAGCCCAATCTTACTCGGCAGGTCCCGCCGCTGGCCCATCAGGGTCACCAGCACCTACTCCCGCCGCAGATAACCCATCAGAAGACGTGGAGGAACTGCCCTGGTAGCAGTTTCCATGTGGGATACGTTTGGCAAGTTGCCAATAAATGATCCCACTGTCCTTTCCGCGAGGTAAAAAATGACAACCCCCCGAACAACTCAAGGCGGAAGCCGCCCACCATTCCGACGCGGAGGCCGACGCAGGCGTCAGTGCTACTGCAAGGAAAGCACAGTAGATTACAAAGATGTATCAAGCATCCGCCGCTTCATCACCGACCGCGGTCTAATCGAAGCTGGTAAAAAATCTGGTAACTGCGCCAAGTGCCAGCGAAATCTCACCACCGCTATCAAGCGCGCAAGGCATCTGGCATTGCTTCCCTACGCCCCCGATCACCTGCGTGTGACCGGTGCTGTAGCAACGAGCAACAAGATTGCCGACGACGACGACGAAAAAACTGACGGCGAAAGTAAGAAGTCGACCGCTACTGAATCTTCCGGGGATGACGCACCCGCTGTGAAGGCCGAAAGCTCAGCAATTCCTGCAGCAGACAGCAAAGATCAGCCCGAAGCTGTAGAAGAAGCAAAGACTGAAGATCAGCCTGAAGCTACAGAAGAAGCAAAGACTGAAGATCAGCCTGAAGCTACAGAAGAAGCAAAGACTGAAGATCAGCCCGAAGCTGTAGAAGAAGCAAAGACAGAGGAAGCCGACACCACCACTGGTGACGTTTCAACTGACAAGGCAACTGAAGCCGAAGAGGCTACAGATGCAGATGCCAGCACAGATGAAGAAGACAAGTAGTCTCATCTAGCTGACTGACTGATCAACGTTTATATGGCCGGGTCACTGCGTGCAGGGCCCTGACCAAAGCATTAGCCAAGTGCCGAAAATGTCCACAGAAGACCATAACGAAGAACAAGAACAACCTGATGTAGTCGCGGAGTCATCTCCCGACTACCAGGCTGGTCAGCGCAGTATTACCAACCGTGGCGGGAAAACTCGCCGTCAAATGGTGAGTGACAAGAGCAAGCGACAGATAAAGACCCGGCCTTTCATCATCGGCGCGGTAATTCTATTGCTCGGTCTGCTCGTCGTGCCGGTGTATGCATACTTCCAAATTTATGTGTTTCCACCCCGTGAACTGGCATTGCGGGTTGAGGACACTGAATACACCCGTGGTGATGTGGTGAACTACATAAGGTTCAACCAGCGGGTTAGTGAAGACCTCGGCATTCCATTTGAAATTGGAAACTCACTATTCGAAGCACTGCAAACCCTGCAGGAAAACGAACTGGCGTTCCAGCTCGCCCCGAGATACGGAATCTCCGTATCTGCTGAAGATGTAGACGAACATCTCGATTCTATTCTGGGATTTGTTGCCATCGGCGTCGCCGAACGAGAATCCAAGGAATACAAAGACAACGTCGAAGAAGCCAAACGTCAGTTCATTCATCGAATAGGAATGGATGAAGCCGTCTTCCGCGATTTCATACGTAAAAGCATGTTCAGGGAACGTCTGCGTGACGTAGTTTCCGAAACTATTCCGAGGGTGCAAGAACAGGTACACCTGTACGAGATCATTAAACCTACTCGAGACACCGAAGATCTCCGTGCCATCGAACACTCTCTGAAGACCGGATCACCAATCGAGAGCATCATTCTTGAGCACTCCGCTGACCCGAACGTCAAACGAGATTCTGGCGACCGAGGCTGGTTCCCATACGGGGTCACACCATCAATCGACAACCTGCTATTTGGATTCGATGAAGATGGCGAACGACTGATGCCTGTGCGTACGCTAACCGAAGCCAGGTTCGATGATGAAGCCAACTGGTGGAGCTACCTTGTAGTTGGAGAAGTGAGCGAAGCTCGCGAGATCAACGACGCGAACTTCGAAGCCCTGACAACACGTGGCCTGACGATATTCTTTAACGAAGAACGTAACGATTTCGAGCTGCACATGGTTCTCGACAGCGAAATATTCGACTGGGTAAACAAACAGGTCAGACTCTCTGCGCTTGTTCCGACTCCTACTCCTGAGCCTTCCACAGGATTCAGTCTCCCTGGTGGGGGGTAGTCTTGGCTTCATCTGCACGGATGGATACGGAGACAACAGGAATTGGATTACTGGGACTGGGAGTAGTCGGGTCGGCGGTTGCGAAAGCGATCATCGACCGACATCGTCCTGAAGATCCCAGCGTTCCTCTCAACGTAATCGCAGTTGCAGTTCGCGATCTCGGACGAAAACGCAAATTCGATATCGACACTGCCCTGGTCTCGACCGATCCTGAATCAGTCATCGCCAACAGTGAAGTCGGAATAGTTGTCGAACTGATCGGCGGCGTCGACCCGGCGTTCGACTACATCATGACAGCACTCAAAGCCGGCAAGCACGTCGTAACGGCAAACAAGGAAGTCATGTCCAAGCGAGGCAGTGAACTGCTCGCAACTGCCGCCGCCAACCACGTTCACCTTTTTTACGAAGCAAGCGTCGCCGGTGGAATCCCCATCATCGGTCCGCTGATGAACGATCTCACCGCCAATCAGATCCGCAGCGTGCGCGGGATCATCAACGGCACCACAAATTTCATACTGACCAAAATGGCCAATGAAGGTGCTGATTTCCACGACGTACTGTCCGAAGCGCAGTTGCTCGGATACGCGGAATCCGACCCTGCAGCCGACGTAGACGCATTCGACGCTCAGTACAAAATAGCTGTCCTTGCTCGCTTGGCATTTCACACGGAAGTACCAGTAGATGAAATCTACCGCGAGGGAATTCAAGAAGTTCACGCAAAAGATTTCCGTTACGCAAGCGAACTCGGATTCACTATCAAACTGCTCGCCGTAGCACAAGCCAGCGAGGAATCGGGCCTACTCGCCCGAGTACACCCCGCGTTGATTCCGGTAGATGTACCCATGGCTTCCGTAAACGGCGCTATGAATGCCGTTGAAGTCGAAGGCGACCTCGTCGGTCCGCTCTGGTTCCAGGGACCCGGAGCTGGTCCTGAACCCACTGCCAGTGCCGTTATGGGCGATATCCTGAGAATCGCCAAGGGTGCCGTTGTAAATGGAAAACACCCTGCAGGCCGCGAACCTTTTGAAATCGCTTCAATGAGCGATCACGTGTGCCAGTACTACATACGTCTCACCGCCTCAGATCGGCCGGGTGTGCTGGCAAATGTTGCAAAGGTTCTGGGCGACGCCGACATTAGTATCAACTCAGTGCTGCAAAAAGATACTGATACTGAGAACGAACGCGCTGATCTTGTAATAATGACTCATCCGGCGCGAGAGTCTAATATTCAAAAAGCTGTGAGCAAGATCAGGGAACTCGACACTGTGCTCCACCTGGATAGCCTTATACGGGTTGAAGCATACGCCGAGCGTTCCTAAGCCTTTATCAGTTTGTTAGCAGCTGGAATCAGTCCAGCTTGAACAGGAGTGATCGACTCGTTGACGACGTTGCGAGGTGTAATAGACAGGTATCGCGAGTTCCTGCCCGTCACTGACGCCACCCCCTCTGTGTCGCTCGGCGAAGGCAGCACCCCGCTCGTGAGATCGCAAAGAATTGGCGACTCACTGGGGTGTAAAGACCTCTACTTCAAACTCGAAGGCTGCAACCCAACCGGATCATTCAAAGATCGCGGCATGGTGATGGCCATCGCCAAGGCCCTCGAAGCTGGCAAGAAGCGGATTATCTGTGCCTCTACGGGAAACACGAGCGCAGCCGCAGCCGCCTACGGTGCTCGATACCAACTCGAAACGCTGGTGCTGGTCCCGGCCGGTGAAATCGCACTCGGCAAACTTGCCCAGGCAATGGCATACGGCGCTCGTATTCTTGCCGTAAACGGTAGCTTCGACGACGCACTAAACGTTGTACGAAGCATCGTCGAAGTCATGGATATAGAGTTGGTCAACTCAGTCAACCCATATCGAATTGAAGGCCAGAAAACAGGCGCCTTCGAGATCGTCGATGAATTGGGAAGAGCCCCCGATATTCTTTGTATTCCGGTCGGAAATGCCGGAAACATCACCGCTTACTGGAAAGGGTTCAACGAATACCAATCGCTGGGCCGTTCAGAAACCACCCCCAAAATGATGGGGTTCCAGGCAGCTGGCGCTGCACCCATCGTTCGAGGTGCACCGGTAGCCAAGCCAGAAACAATCGCCACAGCAATTCGAATCGGAAACCCGGCAAGCTGGGAGAAGGCCGAAGCGGCCAGAGACGAATCTGAAGGCATGATCGACATGGTAGAAGACGATGAAATCGTCGATGCCTACCTTCGCCTATCCCGAGAAGAGGGAATATTCTGCGAGCCCGCATCCGCCGCATCCGTTGCCGGGCTAATTAAGCTACCTGAATTGGGTGTTGACCTGAGCGGCAAGACAGTAGTTTGCATCTTAACTGGTAATGGGCTGAAAGATCCCGGTACCGCCGAGAAGCGGGCACTCGTCGAACTCGAGTACGTAGAGCCAGATATCGATTCAGTAATGAGTCTTTTGAACAGCGGCAAGTAACAGGCTGCCGATTAACATTCAGATGAAACAGAATTCTTTTCATAAGGAACAACCGCAAAATTGACTTGTTGTAGCACCAGGATTGAGCAAGGCACTTTCGAAAGCCTTGCAGATCACTGGCAACACCTGCTCGAAGGATGCTCAGAACCGACCTTCTTCGATCAGTTAACGTGGCAAAAAACCTGGTGGTCGGAGTTCGGTGGGAACTCCGAACTCAAACTCATTGTAGTCCGTTCCGATTCCGACGAAATCAACATGATCGCCCCCATGATGATCGACGGCACTGAAATCAGCTTCCTCGGAAGTACCGATCTCGTGGATTATCACGATTTTCTGATACGAGACCGCCTATCACCCAGTTGTATCCAGGCGCTCGTCGGGGCTATCGACGATATGCCCGAAATCGACACGATACTGCTCCAGTCGATCCCGGGTAATTCACCCACAATCACGCAATTTCGCGAAGCTGCCGAACAGGCAGGCTGGACGGTAGAGATCGAGCAAGAAGACGTCGCTCCACGTATCGACCTGCCTGCTACATGGGATGAGTACGTCTCGGGCCTGCGCAAAAAAGACCGACACGAACTGCGTCGTAAGCTAAGGCGGCTCGAAGCAGCAGGAGATGTGCAGCAAATTGAGCTGAGCACTCCAGAAGAAATCGAAGCCGCAATGGGCGAGTTCATGCGTTTACACCGCATGAGCACCCCAGACAAAAACGAATTTATGACCGCCGAGCGTGAGCAGTTTTTCAGCAAGATCGCCGTTGACCTGGGAAGAGAAAACTCAACCCAGCTCTGCTTCCTTGAACTCAACGGCGAGAAAATCGCAACGTCCCTGTCATTCGTTTGCGGAGATGTGCGCTATCTGTATAACAGCGGTTACAATCCTGCCGAATCGAAATTATCAGTCGGGCTGCTGAATCACGCACTAGCAATCAAATCATCAATAGAAAAAGGTCACCGAGTATTCGACTTCATGCGAGGGAACGAATCGTATAAATACCATCTGGGTGGTATCGACCGCCAGGTGTTTGCCCTCAAGGCTTCACGCCAGTCAAGCAAGAAATCGAAGTAACTCAGTTCACATGCACGTCGCCGTAATTACAGTCCACGGATGCCCGTTGCGCCAGGCCGGCAGCAGGGATTCTGGTGGAATGAACATCTACATTCTTGAAATGGCCAAGCGCCTCGCCGCGCGTGGCGTGCAAGTAGACGTGTTCACTCGACACCATGACCCTCTTGATCCTCAAGTTGTAATGCTGGCTCCTGGAGCTCGGCTGATCCACCTGCCTGCCGGAGTGCCTTCTCTCGAAAAATCGGGCGTGTACGAACTGCTTCCGCAATTCACTTCTCAAATGCGAAGGTTCTGCATCGCCAACCGACTCAACTACGATCTCGTAAGTACTCACTACTGGTTGTCGGGTCTGGTAGGAATGCGTTTGACCTCCGAATGGGGCGTTCCACACACCACCAGTTTCCACACCATGGCGGAAATGAAGAGGCGTGGACGACCCGAAGAAACGGAAATCGAACAGCGTGACGCTTCGGAATCCACTATCGCCTGCTCAGCTGATTCAGTAGTGGTTTGGACCAACCATGAAAAAGATGCGATTGTCGATTACTGTGACATCGATCCTGCAAAAGTCAGCGTAATTCCGCCCGGGGTCGACCTGAGTCGATTCCGCCCCATGTCACAAAGCCAGTCACGCGAGTTTCTCGGGTACGGCGAAGAGAAAAATATCCTGTTCGTCGGACGACTCGAGCCTCTAAAAGGCCTCGACGTTTTGTTCCGGGCTGTTGCAGCGCTAGAAGACCTGGGCAACATCACTCTGAACATAGTAGGCGGTGATGAAAACTCCGAGGAAAAAACCCGACTCCAAACTCTCGCATCGCGGATGAAACTTACCCAAAATATTCGTTTCATTGGCTCGGTCAGTCAGGACGAGTTACCGTTGCATTACAACGCAGCCGACGTCTGTGTCCTGCCTTCTCACTATGAAAGCTTCGGATTAGCCGCCCTCGAAGCCGCAGCCTGCGGTCGACCGGTAGTGGCATCAGAGGTCGGTGGCCTACCTACCATAGTTCTCAACGGATCGACCGGTTACCTTCTCGAACCCAGACACAGCGACACCATGGCCGAACGGCTCTGCGAATTGCTAGACGACGACATGCTTCGCTCCCGCATGGGAAGCGCTGCTAGAACCCATGCTGAAACACTCGGCTGGGATCGAGCCGCGGACGCGCTCCTCGATCGATATCGTGAGATGGTTCCTGCGCAGAACCCCTCATCAGTACCGGCAGCAGGCGGCTAGAGCGACCGCTCCCACCAGTTCAGCTCGCTGCTCTTCGAAAACCCCAGCGACGAATAAATTCGTAGCGCCGGAGCATTGCCCGAATCGACGTCCAACTCGATCGAACCGACTCGTTGGCGTACCAGATGATTAAAGCCCGCCTCAGCAATCGCCCGCCCGAGTCCAATTTTGCGAACTCTCGGTAGAACGCCAGTCATGCCAATGCGGCCGATCGCCGATCCACTACGATCTGAAGTAACCGTCCAACAGTAGGCCACGAGTTGCTCGTGGGAGTCATGGATCATCACAACATCATGTACACCGGCACCGGACGCAAGTAATGAAGCCTTAATTTCATCTTCAGTATTCGGTGAGTATCCGAAGTGCGATTTGAACGATTCGTTCTGCAAATAAGTGAGTTCAGGCACCTCGTTCAGGCCAAGCATGGTTCTCGCTGTGAACCCGTCCGGAAGCAAGGCAGGAGCCGGTGACACAACAGACTTGCTCACGAGCTTGAGGTACTTCCGCACCTTAGTCCAGTTCTGATGCCCCAGAGAGCCACTGAGTGCTGATTCATGGTCCCGTACTGCCAGGTGAACCAGCGGCGCTTCTTCGCCCGCCCGGTTCACTGCCCAATCGAGAAGTTTCTTGGTTGCTGACGAATCGTCCGGCGCAGTCGCTAGGCCGATTACAGAGCGCCCGATGTTCTTCTCAGGCTCGACAATTGCATACCCAAGCGTGTCATCACCAGAAATCGCCAGAACCATATTTCGCTTCGGTTGAACACGCGGGTATTCCAGCAAAGCACGAAGTTCATCCACTCCACGAGGGCAGTCCCTGTGACCGTGAGGTCCGGCTTTGTTTAACAGATCGCTCAGGGCGGCGATATCGGTCCATTTAAAATTGCGTAGATGCAAATCGGCCTGAATGTTTGAATGCCTGAGTGAACTATGAATTCGTATCGGATAGTAAAAGCGCAACTAATTAAAGAGCAACCGGGGAAGTGTATTCCTGTGATCGACTCGGCGCGTCAAACCGGTCCATGATTACAGGTAGTCAATTTTCATTAGTGCATTACACGGTGCAGAGATTGCTTCTCGATAGCGATAACACTTATACTTACAACCAGTAAAACGCTGTGAACGGGAGTAGTACCGAACACGGTGCGCAAGAGAGAGCCGGAATTTGGTGTGAACCGGTGCGTGCCAACTCGAGAACTCGCCCTGGAGCGGTTGATCTGAATCCCCAAATAATTTGGGTCTAGGATCAAACGAATGGCCACGTAAAGGCTTTTGAGTGGTTTGGTGCTCCAACGAATTTAAGTATCAGGCAATCGAAGGTGGTACCGCGGGATGCATGTCTCGTCCTTTGTGAGGGCGGGATTTTTTTTGCCCGAAATATAATTGCGGTCCTTTACTTGAACGAGACTTGATCGAGAATAAATAAAAGCCAGCTCTCTATAGAAAGGAAGTGCCGAAAACCTCGGCACTAAGGTAATTCAGGAAACCGATATGTCCAAGCACCTCAGCGGTAGTGAAATAGTCTGCGAAGCGCTCCTCAATGAGGGCGTCAGCGTCGTATTTGGTATTCCCGGTGGCGCAATTCTTCCTCTCTATGGCGTTCTCTCAAAGTACTCCGATTTACGACACATCCTGTGCCGCCACGAGCAGGGTGCCGCCCACGCCGCCGATGGCTACGCACGCTCGACCGGCACGGTAGGTGTCGCGTTCGCCACGTCAGGTCCCGGCGCAAC
>Ga0302132_10001171_pt1 | contig 15045 bp, 21 predicted proteins | sample CB9_321_MG_FD_203113 | JGI IMG/M metagenome (GOLD analysis project Ga0302132, IMG submission 203113) | Marine microbial communities from Western Arctic Ocean, Canada - CB9_32.1 | ecosystem: Environmental > Aquatic > Marine > Oceanic | place: Canada: Western Arctic Ocean | collected 2017-09-19
TAGTTCTTCTCTTCAATGTATTCCTTAATGCATTCCTTTTTGTGCTTGTAGATATCGTTGCACATAGCATTTAAATCTGGGCTATAAAAAATCTGAAACACCAAAGGATGCTTAAGAGATAGAGACTCAAGTCCTTGCTCAAAGTTAACATATGGTTGTAGGTCTTCGTGAAGTTCTTCTTTTTTATGTATTAATTCGTTAATATTATTCATGATTTTTCTTTGATCTTATTATTTGAGACAACTTTTCCCTGAGAATCAGCCATTCTTTCTACATCATCTGAGCCACGTTGAAAAGTGTTTGGAGCATCTGGTTCATTGCTCACTCTTCTTCCTAAGTTTCTTCCTACTGGAACAAAATCTTCTGGATCTTCCCTTACCCACAAATGAAACTGGTTACATTCATCAAGAACTCTGCTCTCAGCGGGATACAACTCAATACCTTCATTTTCTTTGCCAACCAACTTGTTTTTGATTGCTTGAAAATCCCTCCAGTCATGCTTAGAAGAGCCGTCTGCATTTCTAATACTTAAGTGAATCCATCCTTCTTCTTTCTTTTCAACATGAACGATGTAATATTCGCTTTGATACACCTTTGCATTTTGGATAGAATTATATCCTTGTTTTGCTTCTTTTCTGGTACAGCCTCTAGACATCCATAGTTTTATAAACTCGGCAGGCTTTCTTGGTTGTCCCATTCTTACTGTGTCAGTAACGTCTTCGAATGTACCTATCATTTTTAACCCTTTATCTTTCTTACATCTTAGTGATTAGATAATAATATGCATTTTAATTATACCAGTATCCATAAACACATCTACCTGCGTCTCGTGAACAATCATAAGTATCGTTAATCACGCCATCAATTACTGCGACATAATGCTTGCTTACTCTGCAAATAATCTTACCACTTGGGAGTTCTTCTGGGTTAAGATGAACTGTGCATCCAGTTCCAATACCCATTGTAGCCTTCCACTTCCATCCTAAAGCCTTCATGATTCGCTTCATTGTGTTTACATAGACACCGGTTCTAGGGTGAGAAATCTTCTTCTTACGCTTACCAATACGTTCTCTCTTTGAATGTTCAATAACCATATCGTAAACATCTTGATAGGGCATTTCGCAAGCAATGGCAATCGCTCTAGTACCACAATCTCCTGTACTACCTTTGTATCCTGCTTCTTTTCGTCCGCCATCGTTGTAGGTAGTTTTTATCATTACTTTAACGCTCTCAATAAAAATATGTAACTATTATAATTAATAAATCTTTTCCCACCGAAGAAATTTCCCCTTGCTCCGTTAGGAACAAGAGAAAGCTTACCTCACCGTACCGCACCAGACCCGACCATGTCCGAGCCAGACTCACCGAACCATAATAATTCTCCCTTGCTCCGTTAGGAACAAGAAAGAAAGTTACCTTAACAAGACCTGCCTGAACAAACCACACATTGCCCAACCCCGCCAAGCCCAACCCAACCGTAAGAAATCTCCCTTGCTCCGTTAAGAACAAGAAAGAGAGTTATCTTACCTTACCGTACCGCACCTAGTCTTTCCATGCACTAACCTTCCTAACCATACCCTAAAAATTCTCTCTTGCTCCGTTAGGAACAAGAGAATGTTACCCTACCTTACCCTAACCCGCCGCATCCTGCCGTACCGCTCCATAGCACATCCAACCGAAGGAATTTCCCCTTGCTCCGTTAAGAGCAAGAGAAAGTTTACCGAACCATATCTCATCCAACCAAGCCCGAGCCAGACTCGCCGAACCTAACCCTACCGGATCTCAACGTACCAAGCCAAACCCATCCGGACCACATCGTATCCAACCGAACCTTAAAAAGAAAAAGCGGAGAGAACAAAGGGACGTTAGTCGACTCTGCTCCCCCCACCATTCGGGGGTTCTTTACAACTAATTAAGAATTAGTCTTTCCATTCTTCTACGCTTCCCGCTACAACTGCAACAGGAGCCTCTGTAACTGCTTCTACCACTGGAGCCTTGATAGTCTCTTTAGTGGTAGTTTTTATCGCAGGAGCCTTTGAATACTCACCTTTGCGAACATAGATGCCTCTACCTGCTCGGATCAGGACACCCTTCTTGAGAAGCATCCCAAGTGTTTGATTAATCATTAGTGAGAAACTTTTAGCAGTAGATGAGTAACCAGTTTTTGCAATTCCCTCTTTAATATCAGAGATACTGCACTTCTTGCCTTTACGCATTGATTTTTGAACTGCATCTGCAAGACTGATTTTCTTTGCCTTAGTTTTTACTTTACGCTTAACTTTGATTGTAGTCTTTGCCTTAGCCTTAGCCTTTGGCTTACGAGTTGTAGTCGATTTGACTTTCTTAGCCTTTGGCTTAACTTCGGTAGTGATACTACCAACTTCCTTAATCATTCCTTGCACTTCTCTTAGTTGACCTTGCAAATCTGATTCATGGACACGAAGAGCCTTTATTTGCTTTGCAAATTCTGCTCGTACTTGTGCGATTGACGGTGTTCGCTTCACCTTGCTTTTGGTTCTAGCCATTAGATTTTTCTTCCTTTCGTTGAACCTTTAAAACCATTTCATCACCCACCTTGAGTGAACTTGTGTAATGTATAGATATATTAATTATCATGCAACCATAAATATACATTATTTTTAGGAAACTTAGCATACCCTTGTTAGAGGGTACGCCAAGCGTGTTTCCTAATTAATAAACTTAATCATTTACTGTAATGTTATTGAACTGATTTGAGGCATACCTTTTATTATAGCCACCGTCAATAACTCCAGAGTAACCACCACTTTGCATTCCGACACGCATCGCTTGACCTTCTGCATATTGCCGTCTTGCTAGTGAGCGAATGCCTTTTGCTGAATCCGTCAATAGGTTTAGCATATCGTACTCTGTTGAAACATCACGCTCTGTAAGCATTCCCATAGACAAGTCTTGATGGTCGCCGTTGATTAAGCGACTATCTTTTAGTCCATTAAGAATTGCAACAGGATGATGCTCTAATTCTTGAGTAGGCATATGTGCCAACGACTGTGAACAGTAACTTGCAAAGTCTCCTGCAACATCTACTGTTTCACGAATGTCTTGAAAGAATCGGTCTGGATTCGTTGTCTGATTCCACATCGCTCGTCCTGCCTTAAAATCTTGACGAAGCATACCATTCTTACAAATCACACGATATAGACCAAGGCATAACTCTGTATTCGTAAATCCGTATGGACTGTGAATCAAAGATAGCATCGGATACATCTTTACATGGGCTGAATCGCCCAATACAGGCTGTCCGAAGATAAATCGAAACGCATCAGTACGAGCGTTCTTATGACCTAGATGCTGAACTCCTATTAGAGAATCCTCATATTGGGCATTCAATCGTTCCGCAACACCACGAATAAGATGTGTTTCATTAACATCTGTATTCCAACTACTAGGGCAAAACGATTCGATTCTACGAGTTGAACCGTTACTACTGCGGGTATCTGTTCTTGCAATAATTCCTGTTCCAAGGTGGTCTACTGCCGATGTAAAATCGCTACACAGTTTATCTTGCCAACTAGGGAAATTTCGCTGAAAGAACTCTTTACTAGTTTTCATTAACTTGCAAGCACTACGGAGTGCGTTACTTGTTACCTCAAACTTCTCTCCTTCTAATTCCATCGTGAACATTCCACGCTTTACTTCACCACCCAATTCGGGCTTATTGAAGTGGAACTTCGCCTCTCTACCTTGAGGCATATAAAAATCTTCTCGGTCATTCGCACGACCATCAAGATTTTTCATTAACTCATCCACTGTGACCATATTGTCTAGTGGCATATCCATTTGTACAGTATTCATCTTGGGGTTCTCCTATTTTAAAGAAAAGTGACTGTTTACAATGTTCTACTACCCTAACGCTTTCAATAAAAATATGTAACTATTTTTATCTACAATACTCTCTCGCCCCGCTAAGAGCGAGAGAGTGAAATTCTTAATCTGTCATATCTATCATGTCATTATCAACATTATGCTCTTCCAACTTTTCAATAGTTGATTCCTCATCAATTCTCTCAAAGCCACATCTAACTATTACCGAAGGAAGATTCTTGCGGTATCCTACAATCTCATCCTTGATAGACTTCAATTGAATAGCACACTCTTTGAGATTCAATTCCGAATGCTCTGCTCTGCTTCCGTCCATAGTCTCTTCAAGTATCTTCCTAGCCTCAGTCCTAGCATATGGAGTTGCCAAGCCATAGAGTTTGAGAAGTGCAGACTCCCAGTCTGGCTTTGCCTTAATAGAAGAATCGCTTTTCTCTGAACCTCTTTCGCAAAGACCTATCATCCTGACGAGTATGTCGAATGAGTATTTTTCGTTAGCACCGATTGCTTGTTTTGCTTCTGCAATCATTTTCTTGTCATCTTTCGATGAGTTTACCGCGTTGTTCATTATTAGACTGGTCACATGATTTGCGATGTCTACCGATAGGGTTTGTGATTGTTGCATTGAAGTTTTATCCTTTCAAGATATGTTTAATGCTTTTCACCTTACTATTGTTAAGTAACATTACTTAACCATTCTTATATCCTATACGCTCTCAATAAAAATATGTAACATTGTACGATACTTTTTTGTATTATTTTTATTAATAAATAAAATTACCGAACCGAACCGAACCGCAACTCACCCAACCTAGCCAAATCGAACCTTACCATAACTTGCCACAACTTACTACATAAATCCCCCACTCCACTGTAACAGCAGAGCAGGGGGTTCTCAAGGATATTTTTACATCGCAAAGTCATTGTCGAATTCAATTTCCGCTGAATCCTCTTGACCACTCTTGCGACCTTCACTAATACATATAACACCGTCTGGGGTATGTTCAAATCGAGCAGAGATACCACTCTCACCCCAACGATTCTTTGTAACTGTTACTCCAAATTGACCTGGCAAAAACATATGTCGTACTGTAAACACTTGGTCTACAAGGTGTTCAACGCTTCGTGAACCTGCGACTTCACCCGCTTTATTCAACTGTCCAATGAAACATACATGAATATCTAATTCCATAGCCACTTGTTTATAGAAGGCGATACATCGCTCAATTCCACTCTTACTCTTTGCCTCTGCAAGCATCTGAACTGAATCTATAACTACCAAGTCAGGAGAAACCTCTTGTGCCTTGATAAAATCTACTTGGTCTTGCATATGCACTAAATCACCGCATAAGAATCGAGACTCTGGTGCAATAGTATGCTTATTCAACTGCTTAAATTGTGCAAGAGCAAACTCATTCTGAAAGTACAATGCTAAAAATCTATTATCATTTTCAGGATGTGTCATATGCCCACAAATGCTTGTCATTAAACGAGTTTTACCCACGCCAGGACTTCCCGCCATAAGACTAACTTGACCTCTTGGCATTCCCCACGCATCATAATCCGCTGAGTATCCGAACAACTCATCAATCTGGCGAAGTCCACTTGTAACTCTACGCACAGGGTCGGCTTCAATGTCGTCAAAGCATACCACCTCACCCTTACCTATAATGTCATCTACTACTGTCTGCTCACCTTTTGATACTGAATACTTGCTTTTTGACACTCTAATTAGAGCAATCATCTTGCGTAATGCCTCTGAATCAAATTGACATTCTACTCCACCGAATTGATGCCGTATATGTTCATCTTCTATAATAGTAGGATTCTCATGGGCAATAGATTGTAAAATCTGTTGTTCATCCCATCCGAACATCTGTACAAAAAATTCAATCTTCTTTGTTGTTGTCATTGTAGAGACTGATGCCTCTAATTGTTTTGTTTTTCTGCCTCTAGCCATTTTATTATTTCCTTGAGATTATTTAATAAATGTTTTCCGAACTACGATTACCATAACGCTATCAATAAAAATATGTAACTATTTGTGGGGTCGTAATTTTTATTTCAAAGCCTCTTATCTGTCATTCTTTTAGTAAGAATGTGTGATTATTGAGAGCATAGCATTAAATAAGCTTTTATTCAAGTAAAAAGAACAACTACATAAAAGAAGAGGTGCAACTCTCGTCACACCTCTCGATCTCCACCCAATAAAAAAGGACAACTATCTAATCCTTATCGTTACACCATTCGCATCCCATATTTATCTTTCTTAAGAATCCACAGATTGTCTCACCTTTAAAGGAATGAGTCACTTCCCCGGCCATTCCCACCAACAATGCTTTTCCTCCATCTTCGTGCGTTATCTCTTTAATAAAGGATATTTTATCTACAAACATGCATATATCGTCTTCGTTCTCATCTTTTAATATGATTGTTTTATCTAAAAAATTCATATATCAATACGCCATTGCTACTTCTTCTAGAGGATATACCTTATCAGCCTTCTCTATAGTCCACTCTGTAACCATTCTGATGTTATAGTCAGTTATATCTGGAGAAATGGGATTGCCATTCTTCCTGTATGATTTTCTAATTTGATTAATTACCTCAATATCACCCTTTATGCCTCCGTTTAGCTTAATAAAGATACTTCCATTCTCGTGCTTATATATATCAATGTAAAATCCTATTTGAGCCAATTTAAGCCCGTACGGATGCATGCTTGTTAATCTTTGCAATTCACATGCCTCGTCAATAACTTTATCTCCAAGCTGCTCATTATCTAAATTCCCTGATCTCGCGAACAGAACCTCCAGTGCAGTATTTCCCTTGTTATTCCTAAATGTATCGCTCGATGCGACATTTCGTAAAAAACTCACTACCTTTTCTAGAGAGTGAGTCCCATTAACGCCCAGGTTGAACATCGTCGCAATGAAGGCTGATCTGATTCCTTTTCTATATGGAATACATAATGTGCCATTTCTCAGTGCCTCACTATGGCAATATAGTGACTTGTATCCAAGGTGGTGCCGGCGAGGAGTCACATCCCCATCTCGTCCTATTACAGTCTCCCCCCTTAATCTAAGTGGTTTTTCTGCCTCTTTTCTAAAATTAGAATATACATCTTTAACTAGCATGGTGGTAGTCTCCTTTATAATTTACTCCGATAGAAGTATAGGTTCTTCAAAAACTCAAATGCAATTATTAAAAATCACAAAAGAGTAAAAACTTTGCTTTACAACAGATATATTCCAGAAACTTCACAAAATACTTTTATTAATTTTATTTCAAATTCTTTAGTATTAAGTGGGATCCATACCTCTCATATCCAAATCAGAAGAGAACTCAATAAAGATGCAGACAAAATAGATCCATGGATTGGAGGTCATCTCTCTGCCTGCAATAAGGCATGGACTTGGGTCTTAGACAAAAAGATGATTCAGTGTCAGAATCTGTTGCAATTGTTTATGGGCATCAACGAAAGAATTATTGAGCCAGTCTGCAGAAGCGATGCAAGTGACACTAGGTATAAAAAGAGTGAGCTCAATAAGCTAAGAGACTCTGATCCAGGAGGAGGAGAATCCTCACATGTCCCGCATGAAGATGTTCCAGAATATCTTAATTCTATTCTTGTTGAATTAGAAAAGTGTGATTCTGAAAATGACCAACATATTATGCCTAAAAGGGTCCGGTTCAGTGCCGCCACAAAATTAGCAAAAATCGCTTGGAAAACACAGTTTCAGATTGGGTATATCTGTCCTTTTTATCAAGGTAATTGGGTGAGTTCTAGATTAATTATGAATTCTCTTAGATGCCACTGGTCTCTTCCTTGGCTAATTTTGAGTGTAGAAGATGATGATAAGCAAGATAAAGGTAGAGCTTACTTCGATGAACAAAACCTGTGGTTTAGACTTTTTAATCAAGAGGGAGTTCTCACGGATAAATTTATTAATTAAACCCCGATAAGAACCCCATTATCAGTGCTTTAAAAAATAATGCCATTAAAATTACGTGTATCTCGTGCTTTTAAAAAATATTATTTTATTGTTTTAACCACATTCAGTGTTTTGTGTAATTCTATTTTTTAGTATATCTATTTGTGAATGCATTTTTACAATCACATTTTTTATTTAATTAATAAATTTAATTGCATTAAGAGGAACGTATCTCTATAATACACGTACACTTACATGCCCACTCTAAGAGAAGAGAAGGGCGAAATTATATAGCTCCTCGTGATTAGCCTCCGGGGAGCTTTTTTAATAAATAAAAATCAGCGCTTTGGCTATTTCCACTTTACGTAGTTCCGAATATCAAAGAATAGAAATACTACATTCATCAAGACAAGAGCAAAGCTTCCAATCATCCAACCAAGGACCCCTGCAGCTATAGCTATCAGTCCGCCGGCAATCCAAGCAGTTCTCTTCTTCTCACCTAGCAGCCACAGATGTAAAAGTGTAAATATGAAAATTAGCCAATCTACACAGTAGTATTCTAGTAAATTAAATTCCATTTAAAAACAGTCCCTTCTTTTGTATTTCTTCGTCTATCTAATAAAAAAGCCCCAACACCGTGGTAGGTGCAAGGGCTTAGATCTCCAGCCTATAGACTGGGGGAGGGGAGAAGAGAATAGAAAAGAAAAAGTCGAATAAATGATAATCCCAGAATCTGTTCTGATCTCACTATAGGTAATTAGTAGATAAAAAGCAGAAGATTTATTAAACTTTTTAATCTAATTCAGTGTCATCAATTAATAAATCTTTTCCAGGTTCAGTGCCAGGTTCAGTGCCAGGTTCAGTGCCAGGTTCAGTGCCGTCCTCATCGATAGGGCCACAATCCCAGTTGTCTAGTCTCTCTATCTCGAAGCTTCCTGAAAAGTCGTCTTCTGCAGCGATCCATGCGGACCCCATGGAGCCAGCTTCAACAATACGAGAGATCTTATGGTTCCATATTCTGTATTTCATAATTCAGTGTATCCTTAAGCTGTGATTAACTCATCCACCTGCTGATTTTATAACCCACCGAAATTCCAAAAAGTCCTCCAGCCGCTGCGCAAAGGATTGAAGAAAGAGAAAAAAGACTTTCATCCCATAATAATGGAACATAGCTTCCAAGCGCAGAACCCATAAACAGTCCTAACCAAATAAACATCGTCCAATACATTTCATCATTTTCAATATGGCTTTTCTGTTGCTCTTTTTGTTTCATCAGGTTTAAAGTCTTTTCCGTTATTTAATTCTTCTTTGTAGAATTCTTTTAAATCTTCCCAACCTTCGCTGTCAATGCATCGTGGACATCCCCACATCCATCCATACTGGAGAAGACACTCAAGTGTTTTTTTTATTTTCTTTTTATTCATTTTTAAACCAATCCGAGTTAACTTGAATGTACTTGTTCCACTCTTCTGGTAAATCTTCTTCTGTAAAAATAGCCTGCACGGGGCATTCATCAATACATAACCCACAATCAATACAAGTGTCAGGATCTATGTAGAGCATGTCAGCCTCCTCGTGATCGTCTGCTCCCTTGACTGGATGAATGCAGTCCACGGGACATACCTCTACGCAAGCAGTGTCTTTTGTTCCAATACAGGGTTCAGCAATTATGTGCGTCATATATTCTCCTATAATTATCTAGCAAATGCCTGATATATTCTCGGTTTTATTAAAATTTCGTCAAAAAAATCAAAATCTTGTCAGTTAGACCCTAGTTGAGTCGTATATATCAATATGTCCTTTTTTTGCCGGCATCCCTACCTGTTAGGTCAATGCGTAGGAAAGTGTACTTCAGTGTCAGTCATAATGTTAGGTTTATCCCAGTAGTCTTTGATGATCTGCAGTTTTTTAAAATTAATAGAGAATGGATTCTTTAAATCTATCGATAGATTCGGCATAACGAACTTCTTAAATAGCTCTGCAGTTAAGATCACGTCCCAAATGTTGTACGCTAAAAGCTGATTCAGTGCTTCTTCGTCTCCAGTCTCTTGATAATACTTCCAAATGGTAATTGCAAAGGACCCATCTACATCATTCAGCTCTGCTGGGCGGAACAGGTTCTCAGCTGCTGCCATCTTTTTTAAACCACCCCTTCTTCCTTCTGCCTTTAAAAAGAACCTAAGATCACAATGACGTGGATGTGGCTGTATAGCTAGATCTTTCTTTAAGAACTTTTCATCAAAATAGGTTCCATTGAACGTAACCACGCCGCTCGCGTGCCGCCAGTCTTCTTCGAACTCAGATGTGTCGTCTCCAAATGTGAGATATTTAATCTGTCCGCCGATGGCCCATGCGCAGGTAGTAATGTGATCAAAGGTTGTAACTCCTGTAGTTTCAACATCATAGACAAGTATTCGTTCTGGATCAGCGTCGACTGTAGTCTTCCAGGCGTCTACGTTTCTTCTTGTCCCAATCTTAATAGGGAATTTTTCCATTGTCTTGCTTTCTGTAAAATAATTTATTAATTAAGCAGCGCTCTATACACAAGTTATACACATTGATAATTAGTGCCTGCCTCTCTATAGATCATATTTATATCTTTCCCCAATTTACCTATTTGCCTATAAAACAAGGCGCCTCGATATTTCACAAGACGCCTCGCATTCCGGGGGCAAATAATGGGATGACTAGGTTTGACCCTAGCCACCCCTAAACGACTCTTCATCAACTCTCCAGTTGCCTGGTTAACCAATTCAGCTTCGTTTAAATCGGGGAGTTCTTCTGACTATCTCAGTTGCCTGCCTTTGCCAGCTCCCCTCCTCGACTGAAAATACTATAGGTAGATCAAAATATAAAAGCAATGTTTTAGCTACTTTTTTGGAATCTTTTTGAATTTTTCTTCAAAAAAGAAGGATTCCAAAAGATTTATAAAGAATTAACGTAGTGAATTCTTTATAAAAGTTCATTCTTCTTCTCCAAGAAGAATCTTCATGTATTCTTCTCCAAACGTGTCAGATACGTAGATCCTCCAGCATGCATTCCCCACAATAGACTGGACCTCACTCCATTCCCATCCACATTCAAACAAATGATCGCAATGAGCTACGATTGAGTTTACTTCTTTAGTAGTCTCCATCTTCTATTTGTCCATAAAGCCAGCTTTCGAATATTTCGTAATCCTCTAAACCTACCAGCTTAAGGATCTCATCCATACTGTAGTTCTTCTCTAATAACTCGTTACAGTGCTCTATCTTCTGTTCTTCACTCTCTTTAGGCATCTTGCGCGGGCCCTTTCTTTACGTACCAGGAGTTATACTTATCTTCAGAGGTTACACTGAGATCTAAGTCTTTATCGTTAATAAACTTATGTACAGAGTCCATTGTTTTTTTATATTTTAAGCAATAGTCATGACCTGCAAAGATCCCTCCAGGAAGAAGCTTTTCCCACCAACATGCAAAGGTCCTTCCTTCTTCTTGTCCGGTATGCGCATATCCATCTACGTAAATGAAATTGAATATTTGTTTATTAAATAATTGCAATGCATTAGAAAATGAGCTTCTTACCACAATGCTGCGATCTCCATACTTCTTAAATCTCTTAAGTACCAACCTGTATTCATCTTCATCATGATGGTCTGACCATCTGTCAATAGAGTAAACAGTGCTGCAATTGGGGTTGTCAAGTAAAACCTGTGAAAAATTCCCCCTGGCTACTCCAAGCTCACATACAGTGCCAGAAGCTAGCTCATTAGCTAGTTCAATTCTATTTTTCATCATTTTTCATGATCCCAGGAGGTCTTAGCCACTGCTCTGGGTAGTTGGGTCCATAATTAATAAATATTTGTTCACCATGATCAATACTCTTTAATGCTTCAACCACATAGATCCTTTTGTTCGCCTTATGCTGGAGAACTCTAGCATTTGGCTCTACTGAATGATTGTAAATCTGTATATAACCAGAACTTAGGACTATTCTAAATCCAAGCTCCTCACACTCCGTGCAATTGCACTGTAATGGGATGACCAATGGCAGCAGGTTAGATATCTTTGATTGGACCTGTGCATCTTTGGTTCTAATTGGAGTAATGATGATTGGAGCTTCTTCAATGGTCTCTCCATCGTCAATTTTTGTAGTTGCAAAAACTCCATAACCCATTTCACAGCTGCAGATCTCAAGTTTCGTTGGTACTTGGATCTTCTCCTGGATCTTCTCCTGGATGGCCCGAGGTATCGAAGCTTCTTGTGCATGCAGTCTCTCATGAGTCTCTAAAACAGCCCTTTTAGCTCGGGTCACAGCTGCTTCTTCTATAGGTCCAGTGCTCTGATCTTCTGGCATATCATGATCTGTAAGCGCTTCAGTGCCTGCACCCTCGTGCTTTTGGGATCCCTTTCTAGCTAGTTCGAGTCCGCGTGCAGCAAGGGAAGGTCCTCCGGCGGGTGATCTATGGGCACTAGAAATCAGAGTATCAGTGCTCGAGCTATTGTTAACTGATTCAGTGCTATCTTTCGTCTTCTTCTTCGAACTAGCCTTCTTCTTACTTGATCTTGCCTTTTTAGCCATTATTATTTCCTTTAAAATCCATAACCATCATCTTCACTATCATCGATATCACAGGTCCATGAGTTGAATAGCTTTTTCAGCTGCAGGTGCTGCTCACAATCCATACGATCTACCATAGACTGGAGGTCCGTCGGCGACATGCTCGCCAATTGATCAGTTACGTCTTCAATGGTTTCTCGTGTGTGTTCATCATATTCCCTTAAGTGATCCTCCAGGCTGTATCCGTACTTAAGTCTGCTGCAGGTCTTAGTGCACATGGATCCACGTGGCCCAGTACGCCGCATGGTGATTTTGATGGTTTCATCCATGGTGTAATTTTATTTATTAATTAGCACAATTCTATTTAAAAAAATACATATTTCGTAGTTACAAGACTGATATGTATAACCTCGAACTTTTGCAAATTTGGGCAAAAAAATACATATTTCTCATACTAGCAGGCATTTTTAGCAAATACACTTTATCTCACAAAAGAGTCAGCTAGGAGCTCTTCTCAAGGACCTTAAGTAGATTAGCCATCCTTTACCCCAAAAAGAATAGGAGCCGTAGAAAAGGCTTCTACAGCTCCTATATAAAGGGATGGACGTTTTTAGCTAAATAATAGAGTATATAACCAGTCTCTAGCCCGCCAAATCTCCCTTGCTCCGTTAAGAACAAGAAAGAAAGTTACCTTACCTCACCAAATCTCACCTTACCTCACCAAATCTCACCTCACAACACCATCCCAAACCTCACCCTAAGAAATCTCCCTTGCTCCGTTAAGAACAAGAAAGAAAGTTACCTTACCAGACCTTACCTGACCTAACCGAAACAATCCGAACCTCTCCTAGCAAAACCTTACCTCAATAAATCTCCCTTGCTCCGTTAAGAACAAGAAAGAAAGTTACCTTACCTTATCATACCTTACCCAGCCATACAACACCGAACCATATCGAACCCGACCTCGTCAAGCCCAACCAAACCAAACCATAATAAGTCTCTCTTGCTCCGTTAAGAACAAGAAAGAGAGTACCTTACCAAACCAAGACCCGTCTGAACAAACCACACCTTACCCAACCTTGCCAAGCTCAATCCAACCGATGCTAATAATCGTATACAAAGTCCAACAAGAAATCTAGGGATCTCATCATCTGACTTCATGATACTTTCGAGTATCTAGAATATGAATATGCTTTACTCTTCGGGACTGTGTTCAGTGCCAGGTCCACCTGGTAGTTCAGTGCCATGATCCCCTGACATATCATGAGCTGCATCATCTACCTGCGGATCCTCGAGCCCTTTCTTAAGTAGTTCTAGTCCACGTGCAATAAGGGACTGGGATCCTTCGGCGTGCAACCTGGCAGCTGCAGCTTGAATCTCATCAGCTGTAGGGGCAAAAGGGTCAAACCTGGGCATGCCTTCAGCTCGGATCCCAACAGTGGCGTCCTGATCTTCGGCGGGCCCCTGGTCACTATGCTTAGCTGCAGGCTTAGTGCTACTAGTCTTCTTTTTCTTTTTTGCCATAATATTATTTATTAATTCATCTGTAGAGCTCTAAAAAGACACTATATATAAAAACAGTGCCACCTTTTGAATGGTAGAACTGCTTTTTCACATTTCAAGCTTTCAGTGCTTAAGCAGCAGCTGGCTCTAAAGAGTACAGAAATGCTAGTTTATAGAATTACGAAATGTAGGGAATTAAAAAACCCCGTTAACGCACGGGGTCACACGGATTACTTTACTATAGGAAATCATTCTACGCCGACTGGGAATTCCAGCCAGCAACCTTTACTAACTTTTGTCAACTCTTACTAACTTCCGTCAACTTGCATCAGGTCCTCCTGGATCAAAGTCTGATTCTGATATAAAAACCCAATTTAATAAAAATGCAACTCGTTTTACGGAATTGCATTTTGTGTAACATTATTAATAAAGAAGTACTCTCCCTTTACGCGCGAGAAGCTGAAAAAAAAGATTTATTAATTAATCGTCATTCCATACGTCCTTTACGAAGTTTACAACAGTGCCTGCAATAATGCCAACCGTTGCTCCAAGTAAAATACCCATTGGAACTGCCCACAAGCAGTAAAATAGAACTGTTAAAAATGTACCCATAATAGAATTCCCCTTTTATCTACAATCATATAAAAAATGGTAACAGTGCATTAAAAACGTCTAAAGCACCATTACCATCATCACATTTATATATTTCTTTATTAAATAAATAATACATTCCCAAATTGTGTATTATTTACATCTATTTCTTGTAATCCTACTTTATGTTCTTCAGTGTGCCACGGCACTGCTTGTTTTGGTCAGACGCAACGTCCAATAACCATTAGAAATGTTTTCATGATCACATGGAGATCGCTATCACTATAATATTATTATAACATTATAATAATATTATAAAGCGCGTTCAGTGGAACGGCTTGTTCAGTGCAAGACAGTTCAGTGTAATGACAATGTAATGACAATGTATATACATCGGATCAGTTCAGTGGAACAAATCTAATGCCAGTTCAGTGGAACGACTTTTCAGTGTAAGCCAGTTCAGTGGAACGACTTTTCAGTGTAAGCTAGTTCAGTGGAACGACTTTTAACACCGTAAAGCGCGAAAGACACTTATTAATTAATAATTAATAGTTCCATGGAATTAATTTTTTACACGAGAAGGCAGAGGTTTTTTAACTCCAAGTGAAATTTAAAGAT
>Ga0302132_10001174_pt1 | contig 15014 bp, 12 predicted proteins | sample CB9_321_MG_FD_203113 | JGI IMG/M metagenome (GOLD analysis project Ga0302132, IMG submission 203113) | Marine microbial communities from Western Arctic Ocean, Canada - CB9_32.1 | ecosystem: Environmental > Aquatic > Marine > Oceanic | place: Canada: Western Arctic Ocean | collected 2017-09-19
CGTGAAGTCTTGCATCACCTCGGCGTGATCGTCGGTACCGTCTACAACGACGACATCCTCGAGGAAATCTTCAGCACCTTCTGTATTGGCAAATAGACGGCGTCGAGTGTTTTGCCCCCGTCGATCGGCAAGCCGTTGTCTAACAGGCGGCTATCCTCGTTCGGCGGAGACGGTCACTACACGGGAATAAAAAAACCGACCGCAATGCTCGCACATCACAGTCGGTTCGTTAAATTCAATTTGCCGCTTGAGGGCTCTTTAGTTCTTAATAAAGATCGTAATCGCCACCATGGCCACCGTCGTAATCCTTAGGCTTATCAGCAACCAAAGCGTCACTTGTCAGCAAAAGAGTTGCTACACTAGCAGCATTCGCCAAAGCGGTACAAGTCACTTTAGTGGGATCAATAACGCCAGCTTTGACTAGGTCTTCAAACTTATCTGTCAGAGCGTTATAGCCGAAGTTTCCGGATTCGCTGAGGATGCGTTCACAGATGATTCCGCCGTCTTTCCCAGCATTGGCAACGATAGTATTAAGTGGAGCACGTACCGCTCGGACTACGATATCGTAGCCAAGTTTTTCATCATCGGTTAACGAGTCCGCTGGTTTGACTTTAGAAGATGCTCGCAATACTGCAACGCCGCCACCTGGTAAAATACCTTCTGAAACAGCAGCTCGCGTAGCATGCAAAGCGTCTTCAACTCGAGCTTTACGTTCTTTCATTTCGGTTTCTGTAGCAGCACCAACGTTTACTTTTGCAACACCACCGGAAAGCTTAGCTAGACGTTCTTCGAGTTTTTCACGATCGTAGTCACTCGTTGAATTATCAATTTCACGACGCAACTGATCGATGCGTGCTTTGATATCACTGCTCTTACCACCACCTTCGATAAGCGTTGTATTGTCTTTGTCGACAATCACGTGTTTAGCTCGACCGAGGTCCGTTAGTTTCAGGGATTCTAGTTTGATGCCAAGCGTTTCAAAAATTGCAGTACCACCGGTGAGGATAGAGATATCTTCCATCATCGCTTTACGGCGATCGCCATAGCCGGGGGCTTTCACAGCCACACATTGGAACGAACCACGCAAGCGGTTGATAACCAAGGTAGCCAATGCTTCGCCTTCGACGTCTTCTGCGACGATCAACAGCGGTTTACCCTGTTGGGCAACTTGCTCAAGTAGCGGCACGAGATCTTTGATATTTGTAATTTTCTTTTCAAATACCAACACATAGGCATCTTCAAGAACAGCTTCCATAGTGTTGGAATCGGTTACGAAGTAAGGAGACAAGTAACCGCGATCGAACTGCATACCTTCAACCCATTCAACATCGGTTGTCAGGCTCTTGCCTTCGTCAACAGTAATCACACCGTCTTTACCAACTTTAGCCATGGCGTCGGCGAGCAAATCACCGATTTCACGATCATTGTTAGCAGCGATGGAAGCGACATTAGCCATTTCATCGCGGTTTTTGATTTTGATCGACATCTTGTGTAGTTTTTCAATAATGTCGTCGACTGCAAGTTCAATGCCAGCCTTCATTTGAATTGGATTGACGCCCGCCACAACTGCCTTAAGACCTTCGGTGAAGATCGCTTCAGCCATAACTGTTGCTGTTGTTGTGCCATCGCCGGCGACATCACTTGTTTTACTGGCAACTTCGCGAACCATGCGAGCTCCCATATTTTCAAAGACATCTTCGAGGTCGATTTCTTTGGCGACTGTCACGCCGTCCTTGGTTACCGTAGGGGAACCAAAGCTCTTTTGCAGAATGACGTTACGTCCCTTTGGACCAAGCGTAACTTTTACTGCTCGTGCTAATTTGGAAACACCTCGGCGAATCGACTCTCGTGCGTCTTGATCAAAGGCAATTATTTTGGCCATGAGATTTACTCTCCCTTGAATATCAATTAATTACTTGGTTCGTTTTCCAACTGTGTTGTTAGTGCACCAAGCGTTAGGTTTATGTTTTGTTTTACATATCCAGCTAAGCTGAACACGAACTAGAATTATTCGATTACCGCTAAAACGTCACTTTCACGCATCAGCAAATATTCTTCATCATCAATATTGATGGCTTCCCCGCCGTAGCTACTGAAAATAACGCGGGCCCCAACGGTAAGTTGCAAGGCGACGCGACTGCCGTCGGGCATCATAATCCCATCTCCGACACTAACAACGGTTCCACGTGCAGGGGCATCTTTAGCGCTGTCCGGCAGCACTATACCGCCCGTAGTTACTTCTAGGGATTCATCGCGTTGTACAACAACCCGATCCCCTAATGGCTGAAGTTTTATCTTTGATTTGACCATCTTGTTGCGTTCCTTAACGTGAAATCAATCCCAGGCCATTCGATCACATTTTCCGTTTTGAGGTGATCGTCGTGCCACTATTCTTGTGTATATTCGGTAAATGCAAGTTACGTGCCAAAAACAAGAAACTTTCCTGCTCGCTTAGTTGCAACTAACTACATACCTATAAACGATTAAAGATAAGCCAAAAAACCATAGCTATCTACGGGGTAAACCCAAGTTTTCCTGATTTCATAGCACGACTGTGTACTGCCAAAATGTCACAAAACAACAAAGCCCTCTCGGTAACCTGCCAATTTCTACATTCAGCAGGCACCTGCAGAGGAATACATATAAAAGTGAATTGAATATTCTATGTACTTTCGTCACAATGCATACTAGTATTGCCGCTGCGGCACCTAATTCACACCTCCACGTTTTCATCCAACTTTAATAAACTCAATTTAACAGGCGAACCCAATGCCCATCCCGGTAAGTTGTCAGTGTGGCTACCAAGTCGACGCTCCCGATCAATACGCAGGCAAGCAAGTATCGTGCCCTGCCTGCCAAAATCCGCTACAAGTTCCCCTACCCCAACAAGCGCCGCTCGACGCCAAGCTTGATGAGATGCTAAGCGATGCTGGTATTACTGCCGTAACCCCCGGAGGCTATCGCTGCCCCAATTGCACAGCAAGTATCCCTGGCGGTGGAATCATCTGTCTCAAATGTGGTTACAACGTCGAATCTAGCCAAATGATGGGCGAGTCCGAACAGATTGAGAAAAAGCATTTCGGAGCGGCGATCTATACCAATCGCTCATACGGGCACGAGCAACTCGATACCGCTGCAGAAATGATGGAAGTCGATCTATTAGAGAAAGACGCCGAAGGTCCGACTCCCTATTGGGTCTGGCTATTCGTTTTCTTAAATGTCATTTCCTTCGGCATGGGCTTGGCCGTCTTTTCTCTGACCTATTTTTCACTTGTTGATTCCAACACAAATCCAGCAACCATCCAAATCGCGGCCTACCAAGGCGAAGGATTTCGTCAGCTTGCCGAGGATGCACCGCGTGACAAATATTTCCTAGTCGTGACTGAAGCTGTAATTACTAACAAGCCGCAAAAGAGGGAAAAGGACGATAACGAAGGGATGGATTTCTCTCAAAAGATGGCTCCCGGTACGTATTGCAGAGTATTTAAAACTGAAAACGGTTTCTCGCAAATCACACCGTTGTCGGGGCAAAATTCTACGCAAAATGGCTGGGTACCAACCATGGCCGTACTTCCAGTCACACCAGTTCAAGTCGACTTGCTGCAGAACTTACGGAATGCCCCAGATGTACATACCTGTTTCTTAAACTCTAATTTAACTAAATACAAATCTAAAACAACTGAAAAACATGAGGCAAATAATGGAAAGGAGTACACGGTGGAATTGGGTCGCAACAGCAAGAACCAGCCATGGGTTGAGCTGGAATACCAATACGCGAAAAAGGACTGGGATGAAGATGAGGCTCGCCAGCATTGCGCCGGTCATAACAGTCCCTTTGCGCCAGCAGCTGCGACGCCAGTTACCGACAATGCTGGCTTTGCATTTTACACTGGACTAGCAACCTTTTGCATCGTGCAATTTTGGCTGGGACTCATCTACTATATTGTTGCCCATATTTCCATCGCCATACAAGCTATCAAAGATGAAATGGTACACACGATACTTGCATCCATCCTGCCAATTTATAACGTCGTATGGTGTTTTATGCGTTGGAAATATGTCGGTGGCTACGGCATCATGGCGCTGCTCGGACTCATCATGATCATCGGCGGTATAGTAATCCAACTATTCGTGCCCGATCTGCTGCCCACGGTCGCCGGCAGGACATAATAGGCGGGGGCCTTGCCCCTACGGGAAAATTCCTTGGCCGAAGCCGTTGTCGCTTTCCAATGGTGGCTCGGCTGCTTCTTGCGAGCTGCCCTGATGTGGCCCTTGTACTGGCTCCGGTTCATCAGCCGTGACCGTATCTTGTCGCTGATAAGACTCGCTCGCTTTCAGGTCCCGGTCCTCTAATTCGGCAAGATATCGCTGAATCACTTTGTCTTGGATCATCTCACGACATTCCGCATTAATCGGATGCGCTATGTCGGCATATAGTTTCCCCCGCGAATCATCGTTGGGATCACCAGCGTACTGTTGCTGCTGCGCCCCGCATTGATTGCAATAGGCCGCGCGAGAATGGTTTTTACAGTGGCAACGAGGACAGTGCACAGTCATTTTGCGACTTGGCATCGCCACGAAAGGACCACTGGAACCTTCGATTATCTTCAAATCACGAACCACAAAACAATCATCAAACGTAACGCTACAAAACGCTTGTAGACGGTCATCTGAATTTTCCATTAACTTAACTCGGACTTCAGTAATTTCCACGATATTGAAACTCCTGCTGCCTTTGCGGGCCAGCGAATTTTGGGTTCGATACGTTTTCTCACTACATAAAACTTGCGGACGATAAACTATTTTCAGTAACGTTGTTTTTCCTTACGGGCTCAATCCTACACAGGGTTGTTCCAGTGGAGATGAATCTTGTTCGGAACCGATATTTAAAGATCGATGTGATAGCGTCCGAGTATGAAATACCGCCGCATGCCCGCGGTGGGATAACTTCTCAGCGATGTTTCTAGCTTGTCGAGCGTGGCGACATATCAAATAAAACGTACTGCCACTACCGGTCATCTGGACACCCGGAAGTCCCAGTGCCAGCAACTCAGCTTGTAACTGTTGTAACTCTGGTTGCAATCGCAAAGCTGAATCAACTAGACGGTTATACAAACACTTACCAATTTCCGGTGCACGACCGCTGGCACAAGCAGCTAAAATATTATCCACGGCAACCCGCTCATCAACGCTGGCACCTTGATGCAACGCATATTCTGCGAAGACTTCAGCCGTAGCCAGGCCGACACGAGGCTTGATTAATACAACATCCAAACTCGCCGGAATGTTCAGTGGCGTCAGCAACTCCCCGCGGCCTCGACAGCGTGCTGCGAATCCCGATACGAAAAACGGCACGTCGCTGCCAATTTGCAATGCTATCTCAGATAATTCTGCCGTACTTAATCCGGCCTGCCAGAGATGATTCGCAGCGACCAAAGCGGCGGCGGCGTCACTAGAACCCCCACCCAAACCTGCAGCCGCCGGAATACGTTTGAATAAACAAATATCGATTCCTGACATAGTTGCACAACTGAGTGTCTCCATTCGCTGCCGCAGCAATTTTATCGCCCGAGTTACCAGATTGTCGGGAGCTGCGGGCAACGCGATTTTATTACCGACTGCACAACAAGACGACAAATTAATCTCATCGTCTCGACGCAACTTGAATGTCAACGTGTCATACAACGCAATTGGGACCATCAACATATCTAATTCATGAAAACCATCAGGCCGTTTGTCCGTGATCTCCAAAAAGAGGTTAAGCTTGGCTGGCGCCAACACTTCTAATTCGTTGTTTTGTCGTCGAAAAAACATAACTCCCCAAACTCGATCAACTACATCACCAGAAACAACAAAAAGAAGTTTCCCGGCAATGAACCCGTCGGCACATTGTTGGAAAGAATTGGATGACTTATAGGAAAGAAAAAAGTATGTATCTCGTCTCGCCGTCAAACGAATTATTTCCCGCGAGCCTGCGGTCCACTTGCGATAGGAATGGCAAGATTTATTTGAGATAAATCATCTCACCGTTTGTCCAGCTAGAGAACCGTAACCTACCCTAGATTGTACAGTTCTAGCATCGCACGTCAAAACAATTCTCGGTATCTTAGTGCTTCTCTACGACTATTTCACTCTGCATTGCACAAAAGCAGAAGAAACTTATAACGCTAATAGCGAACTTCATTGGTAAAAACCGACAATAACTGCATGGAACAACAACCATCCACCGACGATCAAGCCCCACAACAGCGACCCCTGCAAACCATTCTCAAAGGTTTTTTAATGGGCAATGCGGATGTTGTACCCGGCGTCTCAGGTGGCACAGTCGCTCTGCTGCTGGGAATTTACGACCATCTTATCCACTGTATCGGCAAGTTTGACTTACAGTTTTGCAGACTCATCGTCCAACGAAACTGGCGTCAAGCGGCTGAACATGTCGACTTGCGATTTATTCTGTCGTTACTGTTAGGGATTTGCGTTGGGATTCTTTGCATGGGAACACTTTCGCATTGGCTACTAGAACATCAGCAATCGCGTCAATTCACGCTGGCTGCATTCTCAGGCATGGTCTTAGCCTCGTGCTTCGTCATTGGTAAGCAGATCCAAATACTCAACTATCGTGATTCGGTGCAGGTGATACTCTTGGGTCTAATTGGAATTGTGATTACAGTTTTAGCAGGCGCAGCCTTTAAACAAGCCCCCTCTCAATTAACAGATCCCACATACTTCCAGTTATTCTGTTTTGCCGCCATTGCGATTTGTGCAATGATTCTCCCGGGTATCAGTGGTGCCTTGATTTTGATGATCCTCGGCATTTATGAACACCTTCTCGCCTTACTCAATAAATTGATAAAAGGGATTGACTTGGGCGATACTAGCATACAACTCATCGTTTTTGCCTGCGGAGCGGCCTACGGGCTGGTGGTCTTTAGCCGCGTGCTACGACATCTGCTAGCGAATTATCGCCACGGCACGCTCAGCCTACTCGTCGGCATCATGCTCGGGTCCTTAAGCGTCCTGTGGCCTTTCCAAGATAACGACGAGCAACCGTTGCCCGTCTCGTTAGATGTCCACACAGCCTTGATAATATTCACCGTCGTGTTTTCTACGAGCCTTGTCCTGTGGCTCGTCAAACTCTCAAATTCGGCGCCAACGCAGAATTGAATCGCTTTGCGGGCGTATCGCCTATAGCACAGCGCATAAAAAAACGAGCGTGGCATAAACCTCACTCGTTATATGTATTGCTGCACGGTTTTTGATCAATCAGTCTAAACGCGATTTCATCGAACGGCGTTCAGCGCGAATGCGAGCTCGACGCTTGATATCACTCGGCTTTTCATAGTACTTACGACGACGCATCTCTTTTTTAAGACCACTACGCATCACCAATTTACCAAAGCGACGCACAGCTTCCTGAATCGTCTCGCGATCTCGAACGATAACCTTTACCACAGCGTTGATTCCTAACCTTGCAATGTATATTTTTTGATTTATCTCTCTACTAAGCTTGAATAATCACTCAAGCCCAAACTACAAATTCTATACCGAGATTCGTCATCTTGACCAGACCCAGTAAGCGCTTTTCGCTAACTTAATTATCGGCAGCTAGACTCGCACACACCAAAAATTTGTCGCTACGAGCAAAAACATGCTTATTTGCATAGGCGGGATGAGCCCAACAGACTCCTTCACGGCGTCGTAACTGGTCTAAAGTCGGTTCAATCAATTTCGCGCGACTAATTTCTACCATCCCTTTTTCACTCAAACGACTGATAATTAACTCCCCCCGTTCATTAAACATCCAGACCTGCTTACCATTTTTCACAAAGTGAATAGTACTCCATCTAGCACGAGGTGTTGCCGTTTGGTTTTCCCAAATCCGCACCCCTGTTTTTTTGTCAAGACATCGAAGTTCACCATAACTATCGACTCCGTAAATATATTCGCCCAAAATAATCGGTGTACTAATAATCGAATGGATGCCGGCCGTGTTCTTTTCATCCGGGCCTGTTTGCTGCCACACCAACTCTGCCTTGAGTGCATCCTGCTTCAAATCAAGTAACAAGCAACCATCATAAAATGATGTCACAAACAATTGGTTATTTGAAAATACCGGTGTGGCCACGCCGATAGGCATTCGCGACGGCGGAAAGGGATGTCGCCAGTGGATTTTACCGGACTCGGGATTCAAGCCTGAAATCGAATCCCCGGTCCAGACCACCACAACTTGCTCGCCTGCTTGCTCAATAAGGATTGGGGAAGCATAGCAAGCCCGTTCCTGCAAAGCGGTCCATTTTTGTTCGCCAGTCTTCACGTCGAATCCAACGATACATGCTGTCTTGCCGCCAAGTTGGACAATCACAGTATCCGCAACAATCAACGGAGACCCAGCAATTCCCCAAATCGGCATAACAATGTCATACTCAGCGTTGAGGTCATGCTTCCACAGCACTTCACCTGTCTCCGCATCTAAGCAGTGAAAGTGCCCCATAGCACCCAACGCAAAAGCGCGGTTTTCGACAATTGCAATTGCCGCACGAGGACCTGCTGTATATCCAATTTCATATTTACATAAATACTCGTGCTGCCATAGTTCTTCACCGTCTTTTTCAGCAAAGCACCAAATTCGTTCAGTCTGCGTTTGATCTTCGGAATCAACCATTCGATCGGAAACATAGACGCGTCCGTTGGCGACTGTCGGCGCACTATAGCCCGAGCCAATTTCGACTTTCCATTTAAGGGGTATTTGGTCTGCGGAAAATTTATCGATGATTCCCGTTTCCTGCCAGACACCATCACGACTAGGCCCACGCCATTGGGGCCAATCATCTGCCTGCGCCATTTCACAGCAAAGCAGACCCAGCACCCCCAGCGTCAACACAATTTGCACCAAGTTTTTCATCATCGGCTCCTTATGCCTAAAATAACATTCATCGTACGATCAAGCAGCTTCGCGCTGCGGTATCAAATCCTCACCGGCGACAGCAACAAAGATCAAATTATGGTCTTTGGCGTACTGCAACACCGCGGGCTCGTCAATGATTATCGTGTGCCCCGCTTCGACAGCCAAACAACGACCACCCGCTTTCACAATCGATTCTAACGTACCGATACCGACGGTAGGGACATCAAATCGAGAATCCTGTTGCGGTTTAGCTACTTTGACAACCGTAAAACCACCCTGCGGGCACAAGTCGCCCGCTCGGGCAATACAACAATCTGTTCCCTCAATCGCTTCAACTGCCAGCACAGCGCGGTCTTTGACAACCACCGTTTGCCCTACATCAAGCCCGCCCATGCACTTCGCTAGCTCCCAGCCGAAATCGATATCTCGTTGTTGCGAGGCCGTAATGGTGTTTTCTGTCAAATTCCCTGGTTTCACGAGTAACTCCGGTGCAAAATAAGTTGCTGGTACAACGGTCAAACCCTGCCGCTGAAACATTGCAACAAAGGCTAATAAAAACGCATCGTCTCGAGTATCACTGTTTCGAGCAACAAAATGATTGTAAAACATTTTCAAAGTGGTTAGGTCGGGGATCAATCTAAGCCAAGCAAACTTGCGAAACAAAATCAACTTTTGAACTTTTCCAGCCATCATGACATACTTCACATTATGCCGCTTGAAAAATCGTATCCCCTTACCACCGCGAGCCGGATTTACGGTCGTGTAAGCATCACAAAGTTCGGCTAACTCCGCATCCGCATGTCTGCGGATACCTACACCGATGACCCGGTACCCTAAGAGTTTCAATTTGCGAGCAACGACTAACGGGTAGTCGCCCCAACCGGCTATCAAACCGACGCATTCCACTGCGGGAGGATTATCCGTGGTAAGTGGTGGAACAGAACTCATGCGCATCGGTGTTCCTTATGCGGCGTCCTGTTGTGAGGAAGGATCATCCTCGTCGGCGGCCATCGCAGCAGTTAGTTCATCTAACTGGCGTTGGAGATTTCTGACTTGCTTCAACAGTTTTGGCAACCGCTGCACGCTCGCTATTTCAATCATTCCTTGGCGAAAAGGTACACTTGGCGTTCCCACGTAAACTTGATTCGGATCGAGTTGCCCCATCACGCCAGATTGCGCAGCTAATTGCACATTATCGGGGATGTCGAGATGATCTTTGACACCAACTTGGCCCCCCATGACTACAAAACCCCCTGTCGTTGCACTGCCGGCAATCGCTGTTTGGGCACACAGAATATTGTGTTTTCCGACCTGAACATTATGAGCAATTTGAACGAGATTATCAATTTTGGTGCCTGCTCCAATACGCGTCACCCCAAAGGTCCCGCGGTCAATCGCAGCATTCGCTCCAATTTCGACGCCATCCTCCAAAACAACGCAACCATATTGCCCACTCAGTGTATGTCCAGTCGCATCCGATTCGTAGCCAAATCCATAAGCTCCAAGTACCGCTCCGGCATGAATGATGCAACCGTCACCGACGATCGTGTTCTCGTACAGCACTACGTTGGGAAAAATCGTCGTCCTTGAACCGACCGTGGAGCCATCTAAAATAACAACGTTTTGCAGAACAACCGTATGGGCCCCGACCACAACATCTTCGCCAATCACAACCCCTGCACTGACCGTTGCGGATTCGTCAATCTGAGCCGTCTCATGAACAATTGCATGCTCGCTAATTCCGATCAGCGGTGGCACCATCATACGTCGGAAATGTCGCACGATATTACCAAAGCACTCCAATGGTGCCTCAACTCGGACAACGGGTAGATCGCACTTCGGAAAATCAAGACTGACAACAGCAGCTGCAGCCTTACTTTCAAGTAACGCATCTAAGTGTTTTGCTGATTCAGCTAGCGTCAGATATCCAGCCTCGGATTCGCGCAACGTACCCGCATTTGTGATGCGAATCGCAGGATCGCCGTCAAGCGTTGCTCCCAATTGAGATGCAATTTCCCCCAATGTCAATTCCATGAAAATCGGAATCCTTCCCGGTCCTTCACTTAGTCACTCTAGATGTGTCAATCAACGACCATTATCGTAGATTCTATGGCGAAAAAACTCAAGTTCGGATTACCGCCACCGACTTATACTCGACGCCGCCCGCTTGTAAAACTGTTTACCAAAACAGTTTTACAAGTTGCTTTACTGAAACCATAACCGAAAGACGTCATTCGATACGATAAACACCATAAAGCCTAACAACGCAAACAAGAAGATTATCGACAACGACCCCTGAATTCGCTCGCTAACTGGCTTACGACGTATCAACTCAATGGTTAGAAAAACAAAATGCCCACCATCGAGGATGGGGATGGGCAGAAAGTTGATGATTGCCAAGTTTGCACTAAGCATGGTAAGAAATAACAGCAATCGAGTGACATCGACAGCGGCTTCATCCTTGGCAACTTTGATGATCATCACAGGACCACCAAGATCAGAAATAGAAGCTTGGCCGCCGGCGATCCACCCAATGGTTTGGCCAACTCGACTCATGTCTTGACCAGTCCGGTGGATCCCTAACTGAAAAGCTGCACCCCACCCGCTCGCTTGATGCACTCTTTCCAACGGAGCAAACATAATTCCACGTTCCCAGCTAAAGTTCTCTGTGGAATCTTCCCATACTGGAATCACAGCGATTTTTTTGTCTGACTGATCGCGGGAAAAGTTTAGCTGAAGGTTGAAACCTGGCAGGTCGGCTTGACCGGTTTGATGAATATAAAACCAACTCAGATAATCGTCCAGTGGTTGCTCATGCAACTTACGGGTTTCGACTTTCTCCTTATTTTCTGGCGTCTTCACTAATTGCACAGAGTCCAATCGGTCACCCGGTTGGACACCAGCGATGTCACTTGAGGCGACAATATTATCGCAACCATAAGCGACTCCCAATCCTTGTAAACAACCCGTTGAATACGGTGCTGCCGGCGTCAGGAAATGAGACACAGGTAACGATTCCACAATAATTTCTTGGGTGTTCTGCGATTGAGGACCGCTGCTGCGCATCACCTGAAAAACAACGCGTTCTCCCGTTAAATTTGCCATCCGCTGGGGCAGCGTCACTGGGTCTCCGGCAGGTTGTCCATTGACAGACTGAATCACATCCCCTTTTAAGAATCCCGCCTCGTCGCCAACGCTACCTGGTATAACTCCGACAACTGGCCCCATACCGAAACTAACATGCGGTTGCTTCAAGGCGACCGGTGGTAACGATACTTGCAATTGCTTGCCTGCTCGCATGACTGTCAACGTCAATGTCTTGGTGGGATCCGCGGCAATTAGTTCCGTGGCATGCCAACCTAACAAATCAGGTTCTGGGCCGTGTGTGTCCCGTTTTATCGACACTCCGTCAACCGCAATAACCTGGTCACCAATATGTAATTGTTCAACGGACTCTGCCGATACAACTGTAGTATTGGAAGCGGCAATGATGCCGATAGTCACCTGTTTTGAATCGATTCCCGACTGGGCCGGCTGAACCTTACTGATACTCTCATTGTTGTCACGATCGGCAACTCGAAACGGTATGCCTGCGGTATCATCCATCCCGCCACCGATAACTGCATATCGCAAGTCCCAAGTGAATCGGTAAAAGTGACTGGGAACATCGGACTCGGAAAAACCAACTAAGTCATAACCAGGTTGCCAACCTGCGAGCCAAGCATTGGACCCATAGCTTACTCGTCCAACCGAAGCGGGTTGGATAGGCGTACCTATTTTATAGGCAACCGCTGCCATGATCACGCCAAAGATCAAGTTCATAATTACGCCGGCAGAAATAATCGCCATCCGCTGTGGTACAGTTTTCGCTGGATAACTCTGCGGATCTAACTCACCTTGAACTGCATCGTCACTCTCACTACCGTCCTGTCGTATTCGCGCAGCCTCCGCCTCGGCATTGGCCGGATTATCATCTTGACCCAACATTTTCACATATCCGCCCAAGGGAATGATCCCGATTCCATATTCAGTTTCACCCCATTTGAACTTAACGATGGATGAGGGCAGTTTTAGTGGGCCAATCTTAATGGGAACATCAAAACCAACATAGAACTTTTCGCATTTCACGCCGCATGCCTTAGCCACTAGAAAGTGACCTAATTCATGAACAAAAATCACGAAACCAAGTCCTGCTAAGACTTTTCCAATATTAATCGCTCCGGAGAAAAACTCTCCGGTAGAAAATGCAATTAAGCTTTCCAACATTCCAACTCCTCTCGAGCCCATGTATCTATTGTTAACAACTGATCCAAACTAGGCGTTGGATCAAAATCGTGATGTTCCAACACAGCTCGACAGGCAGGAACGATTTCGGTGAATTGTAAGGTGCCTGCTAGGAATCTAGCAACCGCGGCTTCATTTGCCGCATTAAGCACTGCTCCGCAAGTACCACCACGACCCGCGACCTCGCGTCCTAGCAACAAAGCCGGAAAGCGCTCGTAGTCGGGCGGAAGAAACTCACAGTTAAACGGTACCGTAAAATCTAGTTTTGCGGCAGGACCCTGCCACCGATTCGGATAGGATAATGCGTATTGAATCGGCAGCTTCATATCGGCCACGCCCATTTGTGCCAGTACGCTGCCATCTACGAACTCTACGAGCGAGTGCACAATCGACTGCGGGTGGACCACAACATCGATTTGTTCCACGGGTAGGTCAAACAACCAGCGTGCTTCAATGATCTCTAAAGCTTTATTCATCATTGTCGCAGAATCAACCGTAATTTTAGGCCCCATGTCCCAGGTAGGATGGGCCAATGCATCTTGTACGCTTACGCTTGCGAGTTGTTCGGTAGAATAATCGCGGAACGGTCCACCACTGGCCGTCAATATCAGCCTTGAAACTTCCTCGCCTCGACCGCTCTGCAATGCTTGAAAAATCGCGCTGTGTTCACTATCCACAGGTATAATTGGAGCGTTACTATCGCGTGACAACTCCATCACAGGAGCGCCCGCCATTACCAATGTCTCTTTGTTCGCTAGAGCGACTGTTTTACCCGCTTGCAGTGCCGCCCAAGTGCCTCGCAATCCCGCACTGCCAACAATGCCTGTTACGACAACGTCGACTTCTTCTCGCGAAACCAACGATTCAATCGCGGCTGGGCCAACACCAAGTGCAACCCCATCAGCCAGAACACTCCGGTCAAACAGCTCCGCTCGCGTTGCGTCGGTAACCACGACATTTGAGCATTGACATTGCTGCGCCTGCTGCTGCAGCAATTCCACGTTTGTATGGCCGGTTAGCCCGACCACTCGCAAGCGATCTGAGCAACCTGCGATAACTTCGAGTGTGCTACAACCAATACTGCCTGTGGCGCCTAGCACGACGACATTTTTAGGCTGTGGTTTCATGTCTGTCATAGAGCAACAATTAATTGGATAGCTAAATAGAAAGTGCGAGTCACCGACAGTTGATTCTAAGTTGCCCCCTGCAACATCGCAATACTACGGTCATTCGTGCTATCGATCGGTGTTAATTCGTGGACGTAATTAGTGCTAATTCCTCAACCGTCGGCAATGAGGTCTGGGCACCGGCACGTGTTACACTGATACTAGCGCCGGCTACTGCAACTTCAACTGCTTTTGACAAGGACTGCCCCCGCGCCAATTCCGCGGCCAGTAATCCGTTAAAACAATCTCCGGCAGCCGTCGTATCGGTAACTTGCACCTCCGGCGGAGACACCACCCACGGACCCTCACTTTCAATACTATCAATCGGGGGCACAACCACCACGCCTTGAGAACCGAGCGTCACAATTACCGTGGTAACACCAAATTCCTGCAAACACCTCCCCGCCTCCACAGCACTTTCAAATCCCGTAACTTCAATTCCAGTCAATATCCTAGCCTCATGCTCGTTGGGCGTCAGAATATCAACATCCGCTAGCACAGCGTCTCCGCGGAATTCCTGTAACGCTGGAGCTGGATTCAAAATGACCAGTGCCTCATGCTGCACGCTCCGCCTGATAACTGCGCGAATTGTCGCTAGTGGTATTTCTGCGGAAAGCAGCACAACGCTTGCCTGCTCAAACACTTGGCTGGCCACAGTC
>Ga0302132_10001183_pt1 | contig 14907 bp, 9 predicted proteins | sample CB9_321_MG_FD_203113 | JGI IMG/M metagenome (GOLD analysis project Ga0302132, IMG submission 203113) | Marine microbial communities from Western Arctic Ocean, Canada - CB9_32.1 | ecosystem: Environmental > Aquatic > Marine > Oceanic | place: Canada: Western Arctic Ocean | collected 2017-09-19
TTCAAGAACTTCATCAGCAATTTTCTCAGGATTCACTTGATCCATGTTCAATTTTTCATCGGCGGGTAACTTTCGTAGTTTGATCGCTCGATACCAGACCGGATCGCCGTGATCCTGCAACGAAAGATAGGCTCCACGTGCAGGTAGTTTGGCTCCGCGTTTTTCCAGCATATCAACATTGAATGCCCACTTTGAGTCTGAATAGTCAAAGTGGATGACTTTCTTGCCGTTAAGCCAGTGTTGAATGACCGTGCCTTTACAGACGATTCGTCCTTTGTTCCACTCGCCGACGGGTTTTGTTGCGTCGTGCGATGGAGCCATGCAAAAGTAGAGCGATGCGGCACTCGTACGTGGATTCTTACCATCGGCATGAACACTGTTGTCGAGAATCTGATACTCGTACTGCCCAGGTCGATAGTAGACACCGCTGTTGCTGCCTTTGGCGACCTTCCACTGAAATCGCAATTCGAAGTCGTCGGGAATCTTCTTCGCCTTGTAAACGAGGCTGCCCCCTTGACCCTCGCGAGTGATCGTTCCGTCTTCGACTTTCCAGTTGCCTTTATGTTCCCAGCCGGCGCCAAGGTTCTTGCCATCAAAGAGCGATTCAAAATCAGCAGCAGATTCTGCCTCGCTGAGTGAATTCACATTTCCCGCGATCGACAGTTGTCCGGTTAAGAAAGCGACCGAGAATACAACTGCTATGAAAAGTTGCTTCGTCATGATGATGAGCCTTTCGTAATGAAGTATTGATCCAATAAGTACGACGTTATTCTGTTGGTGTAGTGCGTTTCAAAGCGATGGATTTGTGTATAGTTTTTGCCGCGGTATCGCCGCACCTGGTGTGTTCGTCGCCGAGGCTCAGCAGGATCTTGTTGTTCTTCGCCGCTGAAGGTTTCACCTCCGAGGCTGCCTTGGTGGTCTGGCATGGTGGATGAGTATTGTTGAGAGGTTAGAAAGCTAGCAAGCGTTCATACTACCCCAGCATAAGATCAATAACAAATGTAGTTGCGTCAATATGAGGGGGCTTTCGGAGTTACAGAGGATGACTACGGAACTAATCCAACTCACGAACCAACCGAAACCCGAAGTAGCGGATAAACAAATCAAAATCAAGGTTGCCCCAAGAGCGGGCTGAGTGCCCGTTACCGAGAGGAAAGTTGCACTTCCCAATGTCACTTAATGGCACACAATGTCCTATTCAAACATAAATGTGTCACCGCTTTTGTGTCACTGCACGAGATTCAAACAAAACAAGGACTCACGACATATGCCGCAAGTCCTATGTTTTACGAGGTTTCAGTTAGTGCGGATGAGAGGATTTGAACCTCCACGTCCGTGAGGACACTAGAACCTGAATCTAGCGCGTCTGCCAGTTCCGCCACATCCGCATGTGTGTTTGACCCTGTTATTATCGAGTAAATGGTGATTTTGTCGAGAGCCGTCCACAAGGTGACATGGTTTTTGACTCGATTTTGAATCGATTGTTCGCTGATTTTGATCTTAAACGGCAGTTTCGACGAACTCACCACGACAATCAGGACAGAGATAAAGTTGCCTCTCGGGATCATACAAACATTCATCCACGATTCTCCGATCGACTGTGAAAAGCCATTGAGCAAACCAGAACAGTAAAAGGAAACAAAACTACTTCTTCGTTAAAACGACTTGTCCCAATGGACTTTCTCACTTGCGCAACCGATATCTAGCGATAGGAGAGCTTGATATATGCGCCGTTGTCAAAAGTTATCAATTACCGTGTGGATGCTAGCACTCTGTGCGTCGCTCCCCTGCCTGGCACAGGTGACTGTTTACGAGGAGCCCTCCACGCTGGCGTCGCTGGACAAGATTTTCCTAGCAGATCGTCTCAAAGACCCAAAGGCAGCGATCCGTGATTTCGACTTCGGCGGTCAATTCCGCATGCGGTACCACCATGAGAACAATCATCGGCCCTCGCCAACGTTACCCAATGCTCTCGGCCTAACCGGCACCGATGATAACTTCCTGCTGTACCGCACGCGGCTGTGGATGGATGCGACGGTTAATGAGCGTCTCCGCGTGTACTTTGAGCTACTCGATGCCGAAAGTACCCTTGAGAATTTCCCGCCGCGTGGCAATGAAGTCGATCGCCTGAATATTCATCAAGCTTACGCTGACATAGACATCAACGAACGCCTGCAAGCGCGGGTGGGTAGACGGTCGCTCGATATCGGGTCGACACGTTTTGCCGGTATGGGTGAATGGGCCAATACCCGCCGAGCATTTGATGGATTGCAGGTTTCACTTGCGGGCCAGCAATTTGACTTCGATGCTTACTACCTTCATCCATTATCCATGCGGCCGCATGATTCCAATCAAACGAATTCTGACGTCCGTCTCTACGGGATCAACACGCACCAGCACGTCGATGAAGACACCATCCGTGAATATTACTGGTTGACCCTGGAACTGGATAACATCGGTGCTCGGTATGACACCCTGGGTGTCTATTGGAAAGGTGCCCGTGGTGATTTACTTTACGAGTTGGAGGGAGGTGTCCAGGCTGGCAGGAATCCCGATCAGACCGACCACCATGCTGGTTTCGGTATCGTCGGACTAGGGACGCATTTACAGGGACGACTGGCGGGCCAATTCTGGGTTTACTACGAATGGGCTTCAGGGAGTGATACCCCTGGAAACGGTTGGCATCATTACTTCCCTCGAGCACATCGCCATCTTGGCTACATGGATCTATACGGACGTCGCAATCTGAATGACCTTAATGTCCGTTGGAATTACCAACCAACAGAATCTCTCGAACTGCGAGTCCACTATCATTATTTCAGTCTCGCCAATCGTGCGGATGTTCCATACAACACGAACATGACTCCCTTTGCCGGACTTGGTCCAAACACGTCAGGCAGCAGCAGCCTGGGGCATGAAATTGACCTACTGGCAACCCTGACGCTGAGTGAGCGGCTGAAATTTCAACTCGGGTATTCGCATTTCTTTGCTGGCGAGTACTACCAGACGACGGCGGGCGTGCCCCATACTGGCGATGCCAGATTCTTTTACACGCAGATGGCGCTGGAATTCTAACCTGGCGTGGTATAATTTCAGTATGACAAAATCTACCCACCTCCATCGTCGTCGGTTCGTTCTGCAGTCGGTAACTGGCTCACTTCTGCTTCCCTCTTTAGCATCGCTCGCAGCCGGTACCCAAGCGAATCATTCTCAACGCCCAACCAAAAATTCCGAGCAATCTGACCCACGACGTTTTGTAGCAGTGGGCAATCTACTGGGATTCCAGCAAAAGTATTTTTTTCCAGAAGAGCCCGGTAAAGGTTACAAAGACACCGCACTATTGAAACCACTGATGGCGAATCGTGACAAATTCACGGTTTACCGCGGTCTCGATCATGGCTTGCGGGGCGGGCACTTCGCGGTTCACACGTTTCTTTCCGGCGTCTTGCATCATGAGTCGAAGAATCGGCACGACGGAAACATGACCCTCGATCAATACCTTGCTGACAAAATCGGTGGCGATACTAGGTTCCCATCACTCACTGTTGGCTCCGAAGGCGGCATTCATGGCGGTTGCCAAATGTCATGGACACGATCAGGCGTGAGAATTCCACCCATCACCGCGCCGGCTGAACTCTTTGATAAACTCTTCAAAAGTGATACGACCGCGCAACGCGCTCGTAGGGTACGGGAGACACAACTACAAGCATCGATTTTGGACTCCGTTCTTGAAGAGGCCGGGGACCTCTCTCAACGTATTAACCGCGAAGACCGGAACAAACTCGATGAGTACTTCAGTTCGATCCGTGACGTCGAGAAGAAGATTGAGATACGTAAGCGGTGGACTAAGCACCCTAAACCGGATGCTCCCTTTGAAAAACCAGCGAACACTAATACGGTTGATGACCTGCCAATGCTCTACGAGTTGATTGCACTGGCCCTGCAAACTGATTCCACGCGTGTCGCAACGTTGGAAATCGGCGGAAGCTTTCTGCCTCAAAATCTTGGCATCGAGAGGTCTTATCACAGCATGTCCCACCACGGGAACGACGCAGAAGTGGTCGAAAATTTGATCACCTTGGAAACTTACCAGCTCGACCAGTTTTCCAAATTCTTGACTCGACTGTCGGGAATGCAAACAGAGTACGGGTCGCTCCTCGACTCGACAGCGGTACTTTTCGGAAGCGGTATGGGCAACGGAAGCTCACACACGAACAGTGATTTGCCGATTGTTCTTGCCGGTGGAGGTTATGGTTCCGGAGAATACAAGAAAGTCCCAACCAAGGGGACCCAGAAAATCCCGCTATGCAATCTGTTTGTCGACATCGCACGGCGTACGGGCGTTCCAACAGAATCCTTTGGCACCAGTACCGGTAACTTCTCTTGAATATGAATGCCAAGAGCGTGCCGCAGGTTTTTAGATTCTCATTGCTGCTAGTCGCGGTTATCTCCTGCGGGTCTCTGTATACGAGTCACGCCGCAGCAACAGAACCCGATAAAAAGGCAGTCGGTAAATTCATGCGTACCTTCTGTGCGGAATGTCATGGAGATGAAACACAGGAGGGCGAACGTAGCTTTGACCAATTCAAGCTTCCCATCAAGACGGTTGCCCAGCTTATCACTGCTGATGAAATCATTGATCAATTGACTTTAAAATCGATGCCACCAGCAGACGCATCTCAGCCAGATGACCAACAGCGGGTGAAACTGATAATTGATTTGCGTGAAGCAATTGCCGAAGCACGGGGAAGGTTTGATTCTACGGGTGGTCGCACGGTCATTCGCCGACTTTCGAATCGGGAATATGAAAATACGATGGCTGTCTTGTTTAATCGTCGCGTCGATACTCTCGGGTTGACCGCGAATTTCCCCAAAGACGGCACAAGCAATCACATCGACACCATCGGCGAAACACTTGTGACGTCCGGATTTCTACTTGACGAATATTTTCAAGCGGCATCACGCATGGTCGATCTTCGGCTTGGCAAACCTCCGACCGAGGAAAAACAATGGCACTTCACAAACAACTTCAGGCAATACGAAGAACTGTCTGGTTCCCATAAGAGTGTTTTTAATTACAATTTTCTTTGCCTCTATGAACAGCCCAATACCGACACCCGTCAGGGTGGCTATGGTCACATTGAGGATTTCCTTAAGGGTGTCCCAGTTTCCGGCCTTTACGACATCGAAGTGAATGCCCAGGCGCTACACCGTGACACTCACTATGATCCCAAAATCTTTCGGATTGATTTTACAGAGCCATTCCAAATTGGCGTCGTGCCCGGTGATGCAACCAAGGGGCACATTCATTATCCGCAGTCGGTTGAACCGTTGCTCGGCACAGCGATTGTGCCTGACGATAAACCGGAATGGCTGACGTTCCGCGTGTGGCTTGAGGCCGGTCAAACGCCACGCTTTATTTTCCCCAACGGACCTTATGAGTCGCGTGCATCGGTAATCGAGACAAACCGCCGTTATAAAGATGAATTCAAAGATTTCAGAGGCGGTGTCAGCCGCGCGGCGCTCCTTCGTGAAGGAGCGCTCCCACACATACGAATTGGAGAAATCAAGATTCGCGGACCGATTCCGGAGTCAGGTGGATCGAAAGAAGAGATCGCCGTCTTTGGCGGCTCTGGTTTCCAAACCGACAAGGCCCTGCAACAGCTTGCGGAATTTGCTCGCAAGGCTTTTCGCCGACCGCTAACTGACTCTGATCGACAACGAATCGAGCGGTTTCACAATGAATTGCTCGCCAAGGACATGGCCGCCAGAGATGCAGCTTTGGCGACAGTCAAGATGATTCTCTGCTCGCCTTCGTTTCTGTATTTTAGTGAGATCACAAAAGATGCAGACGCTACTTTGCAGCCACATGACCTAGCCACGCGGCTCTCTTACACGCTGTGGGCCGCGCCACCCGATCAGCAACTCCACGAGGATGCAAACAAGAAGCTACTGCAAACCAAGCCGCAGCTGACCGCTCAAATCGAGCGTTTAATGCATGACCCAAGATCGAGTGCTTTTGTGAGCGGTTTCCTCGACAGCTGGCTTAATCTGCGAGATCTCGGGGACCAACCGCCACCAAGGAAAACGGCGAATGAGTTCTATGCGGAAAACCTACCCCGATCCATGAAGCGTGAAACGCAACTTTTTTTCCAGAACTTGCTTAAACAAAATGGCTCGATTATGGATTTCTTGAATGCTGATTACACTTTTGTTGATAAACAGCTTGCTAAACTGTACCAGCTACCCAACCGAGAGACCCTGCGGCAGTCCGACGGATTCCAGCGGGTCGAGCTGGCCGAGAACCAGCAGCGTGGCGGATTGCTGGGCATGGCGAGCGTACTAACTGTCAGTGCCAATGGCGTCGATACTTCACCAGTGACACGTGGTGCGTGGATCCTCGAGAATATCCTCGGGATGCCATCGCCCCCACCACCGGACGAAGTCCCATCTCTCGATGCAGATGTTAGTGGCGCGACCACTCCCCGCGAAAAGCTCTCTCGGCACAGGGAAGATCAGGCTTGTAACATTTGCCATAAAAACATTGATCCGCTCGGCTTTGCACTTGAGAACTTTGATCCCATCGGACGTTGGCGGTCTAAGTATTCCGCTGCAAATGGACAACCGAGCTCGCCAATTGATCCCTCAGGTCAATTATCCACCGGTGAGTCCTATGCAAATTTTTCGGAATTCAAACACGTGCTTACCGAGACCCGCGGTGATGTATTCGCACGGAGTTTGATCGAGTCGCTGCTCGCCTACTCAACAGGGCGTAATATGGAACGTTTGGATCAATATGAAATTGATGACATACTGGCCCGCGTCAAAGCAAACGATTATGGATTGAGGACAGCCGTTACTGAAGTTCTCACGAGTGAAATCTTTCGCACTCGTTAAGCGACGCGGAGTTTGCCAAGCACTGTAATAGCAAGTAATAAATGCTACGTGAAAATTTCCTTGTGGTGGGTCTTTTCTGTTGGAACCAATCCTTGCTCGCGAGCCGATTGTAAGAATTCTTGGCTTTCTTCACGTTGTAGAAAATGCACTGCTGCCGGGCCCACTAATTCTTTCCAGTGCTTCAGAAAAATAAACACTCGGTCTTTGTTACGAGCCAACTCAGTTGGGACACAATGAACCATCACTAATTCAATTTCGAGGTCTTTTACTAATTCATCATAATCAAAATAATGGCCAATGAATTCGGGTAGATAACTAGCCCATTTTGGGCGTTTCGTTTGCATCGATATATCACCAACAGCCGCTCGTCGTTCGATCAAATATCGGGCATCTTTGATTGGGCCAAAGACCTGGGAGATGGCCTCGGAAAAAATGCGGTTTGTTTTGGCGTCGGCATTGTTCATGAACACTCGGACATAACCACCATTGCGAGGATTGACGGTTAGATGCTCTTCAGTATCCTCGACACGTATTGTTGTAATTACGTTCGTTTCCACTAACGCACGCAGTACAGCACGACTAACCGCATACGTTAAACTTGCTTCATCCCACGGCGTTTCCGCATACCAGAAAGGTGGAAACCCGCGGCCTTTCATTGCTGGTGGTTTGATTTCAATCTTGGTTTCCACCGACGTTTGACTCTTTCCTAAATAGGGCTTACCAATTTCCCATAATTCACGCGCAGCGGCACGTTGAGGAACGCGTGAAAGCATATCTTGATTTAACATCGCAGCGGAACTTTCGACGCCTTCGGGCTTGATTTCTGTTAGGGCTGCATGCACATGCCCGACCCCTTTCTCAATGACCCCGTCATCAGTTACCCCATAGATTCTCCCGTGTTTCTTTCTAAACCTCTTGTAGTCATCCAAGCCCTTTAAAAACTCTGGAGCTATACAGACTACATCCCAGTTGTCCGCAATTTTCTGAGGGACATCTTTGTCCAATCGCATCGAGCGACCACGCAGTTGATTGACGGCAGTATGGGTGGATGCGCAGGTAAGATCAATTAATACATTGATTTTGCTGGCATCCCATCCTTCTCCTAACAATCCTCGAGTACCCACTAAACAGCGTGTAATTCCTTGTTGAAACAACTCCGTAATCATTTCTACATAGACTCGAGGCGACCAATCGGATCCTTTACCTCGCATAAGATAGAATTCGTCAACGTCAAACCATTCCCAACTTACTTTGTACTGAGAATTGCTCAGCCATTTTTTTGCGGCTGCATCAAATATTTCTCGTAAATCATCATCGACCAGAACAGTCGACCCCGTTACCAAGATGGGATCCAATTGATCGGTTTGCTCATCAAGGAGTAGCTGTTTAAATGCCGCCACCGCTCCGCCCGCTTCATCGTCAAGTAAATGGCTGATGTCCGCTGAAACCGCCGATGTTTTTTCATAATCACAAACGATAACGGCACGGATGGATTCACCTAAGACATTCATTTCTGCTGATAAGATTGGTTGCAGTGCAAGGCACTTGGCTTTTGAATATGCCAAAATGCGACTAATCGGCGATGCACATTGCTGAGAACCTGTTTCTGTGATTTGCATACCAAGCATGCGTAGCTTGGATTTGATTTCTGTTGCTAACGCATGCAACTTAGGATTGTCTTGCATCATTAAATAGAGTCTGACATATCGCTCTAAGCATGGTGTCACATACTCAAGTAAGTCTTCGACGTCAAATTGGTCTTGGGTCAGCGGTGGAACTCCTACAGGAAGCTCTCGACCGACACTGCGCAAGTAGGCTCGTCCAACCCAAGAAATAGTTGATGCTCGTTCTTCGTATTCACTCCAACTTTTCGCGGGTCCGTGCATTAACATCCGGTTGTCGAGTGTGTCATAGATGAAATCTGGCAGTGACATCCGTTGGGTTTCGAAATCTCCCCGCGAAACGATTTCTAGTAAGTCAAGCAAGGCTTGGTTCGTATTGGAAACGTATCCCAACTCATCGTCAGTGGGACGTGTGAAGTAACATAGATCTTGGTACGGCGCGAGATAGCCCTCTTTGACGACTGCAGGGATCGGTACCTCGAAATCAATCTCGCCCATGAAATTTCCGTAACGCTCCCAATTATCGGGATCATGATCGGATTCATCTGGTGGAGTCGCCGTCAACCCAATGATATAAGGCTCATCAAGAAACTCGTGGATGCCTTGTAATACGCGTCCCCAGTGGCCCAAAAGATGATGGCACTCGTCAAGGATGATTAGCTGTACGCCTTGTTTCTTGAGTTCACGAAGATTGGTGATCGAACTATCGTGTAGCGTATCGAGACCCCCTGAAAGATCTGCATGTGCATCGCGGACCTTTTTTAGGTATGTGTTAAATCGAGTTTGGAAATATTCAAGGTTATGTTTTCGTAGGTTTGTGATCCAAGTTATTGCTTCATCCGGATTACGAGCTGCTTCTTTTTCTAGTAAATGGTCCACCCAGCTTTGTAGCGCTGTGGTTTCAAAATCCGCTGAACTGCGGCTCGGTAGCGTGAGACTCTGATATGTCAATGAAGTCAATAGCGACGGATTCTTAGGATCTGAACTAAGAAGACGAGGGTTCACATGCGAGTCACCTTCTTGGAAGAGATCCGTACGAGCTAGCCATTGTGATTGGATGGCCGAATTTGGTGATAGAACTAGAGCAGGGCATTTGAAAACATGAGCCCATAAATAAAGGCCTGTTACGGTCTTGCCTGACCCTGGCGGTGCGACAATATAGAATTCCCGCTGATCAGCCTTCAATTGTTGCTGGACGACCGAAAGTACTTCCTGCTGGGTCGGGCGTAATGTGCCACTGAATTTAAGTTCTGGAAATGTCAATTATTTATGCCTATTCACATGCCAAAAAGTACCAAACAGAATGATAACACAATTGTGTTTATACAAGTTATGATATGGAACTAGTTTACTTGTATACCGGATAGCATTGCGTGCTTTACAAAACCGCTCGCAAAGTGGTTGTTGGTATTGCATTGTTATTGTTCTGGGAACAATATGGAAGACTTGTAGAATCACAGGCCCTTCACTTTACCGCAATAAGGTATTAATAGATGACAAATGATGACTTGCCGTTAGAGATTTCTGTATCTGAGGTCAAGGACTTGTTAGATGAGCAAGCCGATTTTGTGCTGTTGGATTGCCGTGAGCAAGGCGAATGGGATCTGGTCAAGGTTGAGGGAGCACGCTTGCTCCCGATGAGTGAGATGCAAGCAAGAGTGGCTGAGCTACTGCCGCATGCGGAGGATCACGTCGTTGTGTATTGCCATCACGGTATGCGGAGTTTGCAAGTGACACAGTGGTTATTAGGCCAAGGCTTCAAGCAATGCCAAAGTATGGCCGGTGGTATTGATGCGTGGAGTATTGATATTGACGACAGCCTACCGCGCTACGGTTAACCTTCAAAGTGAGGCTATTCGCGGTTTCAAATTCTGGCGTAAATGCTATGCTCTAGTCTATGACCGAATCGTCACCCATCGATGTTGAAAAAGCCCGTTCCTATGCAGTGAAAACTGTGCGGAAACTAACCAAAGCAGGGTTTATTGCGTACTTTGCTGGTGGATGTGTCCGCGATCAGGAAATGCAGCCTCCCCAAACTCCTCACGATTTCGATATCGCGACCAATGCTCTGCCAGATCAGATTCAAGAGGTTTTCGCTGACAAAAAAACGCTAGCGATCGGAGCTGCTTTTGGCGTCATTACATTGATTGGTACCAAAGCGACAGGCAATATCGAAATCGCTACCTTTCGCGAAGATGCCGATTACAGCGATGGCCGCCATCCTGATGCGATCAGTTTTTGTAACGCTGAGCAAGACGCACTTCGTCGTGACTTTACCATTAATGGAATGTTCTATGAACCTATTAATGAACAAGTCATCGATTTTGTGAACGGTCAAGCGGATCTAATCGCCAAAGTTATTCGAGCGATTGGAATTCCAGCAGAACGATTTCACGAAGATAAGCTACGAATATTGCGTGCCATTCGCTTTGCCACAACGCTCCAATTTACAATCCACTCAGAAACTTTCGCCGCGGTGAAGCAGTTTGCCGAGAACTTGCAACAAGTTTCGCGCGAACGGATTTTAGTCGAGCTGCAAAAGACTCTGGAGTCGGAGAATTACCAGCACGGGCTCGAATTGTTGTTAGACTCCGGTGTATTAATGTATGCGATGCCTGGGCTTACTTTGCCTGATTCAAATCAAGCTGCCAATTGGAAATCGTTGTTAGCAATCACTGCGGCCATGCCCACAAACGATTTTCTATCGACGCTGGCACTTATCTATAAAACACTGGCACCGGACACTATTTTGAGCGACGTACGGTCTAATCTGAAACAAATGAAGATGTCCAATGACGACATTAGGACTGTTTGCTGGATGATTGATAAGGTGGAACCGTTTATCAACGCCGATTCGGCACCGTGGCCTCAAATCCAACGGCTATTGATTGACCCACATGCAGCAAAAACTCTTGCTATCGCAACAGCTTGGGCCAGTCATCGTCAACAACCAACAACTGGTGTCAAATTTTGTCAGCAGAAGCTGGATTTACCCTTGGAGCAATTAGACCCAGCGTCACTGCTTAACGGAAAAGATTTACAAGAAATGGGGCTGCACCCCGGCCCGCTATTCTCTAAAGTACTGTCAGCCGTGCGTGATGCACAACTTACGGGTGAAGCGACAACGAAGTCAGACGCAGCGGTATTAGCACAAACAGTATTTCAGCAACTTACAGACTCACTGGAGCAAAAAAATGGATGACATGATCTCTTTAATTTCCCGCTGGTTGCACATCCTTCCCGCGGTCGTGATGGTCGGCGGAGCGATCTTTACGCAGCTCGTACTGTGCCCGTCGCTCGATGGCAATGACCCAGAAAACGCCGTCAAGCAGCAAGTCAAACGTAAGTGGTCCAAAGTGATTATGATTTGCGCGTTATTATTGCTGCTGAGCGGTGTGTACAATACGATACTTGCCTTCGATGAAAAACCAGGCGGGATGTACCATGGGTTGTTCACTTTGAAACTTGTTCTGGTGTTTGCGATTTTCTATATCAGCTCCATGTTGGCGGGCAAGAGCGATGCAGCCCTAAAGTTTCAAGAGAAGGAAGCCTTGTGGGGAAAACTCAATATGTACGCCGCAATTGCAGTTGTATTACTCGCGGGTGGCATGAGGATGGTTCCTCGAAAAGCTCCAGTGGAAGAAACGGCTATGGTTGTCTCCGCGGTTGAGATGCAAGATGATACGATAACTATTGCAGAATAAGTAGATAGCCAATTGGGAGAAGCGGATGGACAAGAAAGCCAAAAAGCGATTGGAAGTGGTCCGCAAGAAGGTACAGAATCTAAAAATGCAGCTTTCAGGTGCCAAGCAACAGGATGACGAACCGGGCGAAGTTACTCGGCTCGAAGAAGAAATTGCCGCATTCCAAGCCGAGGCCGATAAGTTAAAGAATTCATAGGGGGCCGCGAATGAACGCGGAACGCGAAAGGCCGGTTACTTAGCCGGCCTTTTTGGCTTGGTAGACAGCAATGTCGTCGATGCCGTCGCCGTCGAAATCAGCGATGACTGGTTGGTCGCCATCTGTGCCAAGCTGGAACACTTGGTCTCGAAGATCACGCTGAAGGTCACCGTTGGTATCCAGATGCCACTTGCCGTCACGGAAGGTTCCTATTTGGTCAACTCCATCTCCATTGAAATCGCCGACCACGGGAATGTCGCCTGCTTGGCCAAACTCCACCACTTGGTCACCAGAGGATATGCGACCATCGCCATTGGTATCTAGTTTCCATTGCCCATCCTGATAAGTTCCAACGTTATCAATACCGTCGCCATTCCAATCGCCGGTCACAGCGACTTCTTGTCCGCGGCCATACCGGAACACATGGTCGATTACATCCGCTCGCACATCACCGCGGGCGGTCGTTTGCATGAGTCGTCTGCGAGATGCTCCCAGTTGTCGAGTCGGTGGAACATTCTTCGGTTGAGTCACTTCTCTGTTCGCTAAATCGGGTAGGCCTGGGTCTTGTGCCAAGGCCTTGTTGTCGCCCGGCCATTGCAGACCATAGACGCCAATATCGTCTTTACCATCGCCATCCCAGTCTCCAACGACTGGAATATCCGCCTGCGAACCCATCTCGGCCCACAGATCGTCGGCATCCCACCGGCCATTGCCGTTGATGTCAATGAACCAATAGCCGTCGCTGTACATGGCAATCTCGGCAACTCCATCACCGTTAAAATCAGCGGCAACCGCAAATGCTCCCGCGGCTCCAAGATTTAAGTGGGCAACGTCGATTTTTGTTCCTGTCAGCGATGTTGCTTGCCATGTTCCGTTGTTCGTAAGAGTCGCATCCCACACGCTATCGCGAGTAAATGTCACGGGTGTTATGGCCGACAATGGTAGAATATCACCGCGCGGCATACCACCGTCAACGACACTCAAGTGCCAAGCGTTCAGCGGTGCCGCTAGCGTTTGGCCCGAACCGAAAACGGGAATATTTACATTAGGGTTGCTTACCGCACCAAGTTGACCGGTGTTGATTGGATTAGTATCGAACCCGTTGGTTTGAATCACCGGATTTGACGGTGGATCGGGTATATCGATAGCTGGCGGTGGCACTACAGGCACTTCCGGTTCGACAGGAGCAACTATTTTTACTCGGTACTCGCTGAACCAATAATCCGTGGCGATTTGTCCATACGCTAACTCAATCTGAGTTATCTGGTCGTGTTGGGCGTCAACGGTCCCGCCAGCTGTGCCGGCATGGTCACGGCCGTCTTGAAAGCCCATAGGTTGATTTTCATTGAGTTGGTAAGTGCCTGCGGTTAGTCCAGCGAAAGAAAACTCACCCACCGCGTTGGTTTGCATCGTTTGCGTTTCGCCAGTTACAAGATTCGTTAGGATTACTTTGATACCGTGCAATCGTCGATCGTCGCTAGAAAGTTTTCCTGCCGGCGCCACAACGTCAGCGACTTGTAGATCACTCTGAACTACGACCGTTTCTCCGTCTTGGAATACAATTCCGGATATCCGCGCCGGCGTATATTCGTAGAAATTGTAATCTACGGCTTGGTCGCCACTGTGGAATAAGATCGAGTGGATGGAATCGAGGCCATCGGCGATGCCAACGGTGTGCCCATCAATAGTCCCAACTTCTTCTGGTCCGTCGAATAATCCAGTCGGCGTGGATTCGATTACTGAACACACTCCAGGCAGCACTCTACTAAAGAAGTAATTGCCATTTTCGTCCGTCAATTGAATTTGGTCTGATTGATTTGTTGAACATGTGAGTTCCACGGCGATTCCGGCAGTTGGCACGTTGATGTCGTTGAACGTTGTGAAGACGCTGCCGGCGATACTCGCATGGGATGTTTCAGCGAAATTCACTTCTGTAATATTTTGGCCACCTCGTGTCACTACGATTTGTGTAATGGTATCGAGATCATAGACGACACCGCTTGGCTGTCCATTGAGTTGACCTGGCAGGGCAGCACTGTTGATCAGCCCGAGTGGTTGTTGTTCTCGGATTTCGTAGGTTCCGGGTTCGAGGCCGTTAAAATCATACGCACCAGATTCATCAGTGTTTTGGATTTGTCCAGTGGAGACATAAGTATCGGCTTCATTTTTCCATAATTCGATTTGGACATTGTTAAGTGGGTAATCCTTTGCGTTACGTTGTTGGTCATTATTTGTATCCATGAAAACGGAACCGCTGATTGACGACGGCGATCGCTGTTGTTGTATTGAGATGAAAGCGCCAGCGGTTCGGTCGCGCGCTCCAGCGGCGTTGTCAGCAGGAATATCGAGGCCGCTTATTGTACGAGCGGGATCATAGGCATTCCAAAATAGCGTCATGCCGCCAGTGTCTTCATAGCCGGGTGCGGAAAATTCAGCAGATAATCGTACACCTTGGAATTCGACGCCCGATGTGATCGGGTCAATACCT
>Ga0302132_10001184_pt1 | contig 14906 bp, 11 predicted proteins | sample CB9_321_MG_FD_203113 | JGI IMG/M metagenome (GOLD analysis project Ga0302132, IMG submission 203113) | Marine microbial communities from Western Arctic Ocean, Canada - CB9_32.1 | ecosystem: Environmental > Aquatic > Marine > Oceanic | place: Canada: Western Arctic Ocean | collected 2017-09-19
GCCACCAAGAGCTGAGAATCTTGCGTGACGTCGCGCGACACTTGAACCATCAATGTTTTCCAAGCTTTGGGCATCGGTTGGGCTCCGTGCTTGGTTATTGATGACAACAACCCCCGCAACATATGCTTTCTTGTCGTTCTGTTCGGTGCACCTAAAATCGTTTCAACGACGTCATCGAGTTGTGGTTGTTCGGTATCGGATGCCCGTCGTACGACGTATTGCGACAACAAAGGAATTTGCGAAACTGTGGCGTATTCAAGGAACGTCGCGCGGTTTAATTCAATCATCGGTTCCAACGCATACCATATCATTAACGACAGGAATCGATCGTCGTTGTAGTCATCATGAGATAGCAAGCCTGACAAAATAGGTGCTCTGTCCTTTAAAGCAAACCGTTGCACTGCGCTGGCGAGGGCCAGACGTACTGCTGGTGATGATTCACTCCGTGCGAGCTTTGCTAATTCAGCGTGCGCATCCTCACTCGTCGGCGTCAGCAACCGGACGGCCCAACGTCTGACATGCTCGTCCTCAGCGAAAAGATGCCGCACCAATGCCCCTTCACTTAGTCCACCAACAAGGTTCAGCGTCCACATAGCCCGTAGGCGTTGGACAATCGAACTGCCAGATTCAAACTGTTTGTTTAACAACTCAGCGACATCACTTAGGTCTTTTCCAGCGACGAAACGCTCATGTAAGATCCGTCGTGCGTGCCGCACTAGCCATTCATTGGTTGAAACATGAAACTCGCCCAATTCGATGTTGGACATCTTACCCAAATCGCTTTGGAAGTTTTTCGGCGTACCATATGAAATCCGATAAATACGTCCGCTGGATCGATGGCTACCGTCGCTGTCGTGACATTCGCCAAAGTCATGCCAATCCGATACAAAAACCGTACCGTCGGGGCCGTACTTTATACTAAGTCCTCGAAACCAAGGGTCATTGCCAAACAAGAAATCATCGGCATGTTCCGCCACGTACGTCGAATCGTGTGGCACCAAAACGTCGCTATTGACTCGATTGCCGTGTAGATTATTGGTGAACAATGCGCCGTGATACTTGGCTGGCCAATTATCGCCCAGATATATCATCGCTCCGCAATGCGCATGTCCGCCGCCCGCGACGCTGTGTAATTCAGTAGATTCACGTGAACTTGTCCAAGCCCCGCCTCCCCAATGCAAGTGATTGGCATTGGATTGTATGCGTTCATAGACGTATTGATAATCACCTTCGGTCGCCCGCCGCTGACAATACATCCCAGGGACGATATGCCACAGATGCCCGATCACAGTATTGGTCGTGAAAAGATCGCCGTATTGATTAAAATCCGCCCCCCACGGGTTTACCATCCCATCCGCTATTACTTCAAAATCGTGGGTTATGGGATCCATCCGCCACAGTCCCCGTGAAATAACTGTTCGCTGCTTGTCGTCGCTCTGAGGTTTACCTATTTTGGATTTTTCCGACAATCCAATTGCACCGTATAGCCAACCGTCTGGCCCCCAATGAAAATTATTGAGTACGTTATTGGACGAAATCTGGAATCCATCTAGTACAGCAACTGGCGGTCCATCGGGAACGTCGTCTCCGTCCTTGTCCGCAATGAAAGTCAACTCTGGAGTGTTGCCGACCCACACGCCACCATGCCCGACCGCGATTGCCGACAAGTAGCGGCCTTTATCCCAAAACACCTTACGCGTATCAAAGGTTCCGTCGTTGTCAGTGTCTTCAAAGATCAATATGCGATCAGATTGATTATCTTTATCCCAAACGGGGTGGGCATAGTTTTCAACGACCCACAAGCGACCGCGGTCATCGAAATCAAATGCAATCGGCCGTCGCAAGTCAGGCTCACCAGCGAATAAGGAAACGTTGAATCCTGCAGGTACGGTGATTTTCTCGAGCGACTGCTGCGGCGTCAGTGATATATCTGCTGGGTTCTGAGTATTGGTTACCCCGGCAGGCAATTCATCGGCAACACAAAAACACGTCATTAGTCCATACGCGACAACCAACACAAGCAGACATTGGTAGATTTTTGTTTGATTATATTTCATGAGCGCATTCTAACATTAATGTATAGCTGGGGACACTTCCCCGTTATTTTGTCACCGAAACACCTAATTTGCGAAATCTCTTTGTCTGCATTATCGATAATTAGTAAGCTAAGTTAACCTATGCAAGAACAACAGGCGGCGCGTACGGCTATAATTGATTCTTTAACTACTAGGCAACGACTCCTGAACATGAACAACACGAACACCGATTCCCCGTTAACAATTGACATCGATTTAGATGCAGAGGGCATTCACTTTGGTCACCTCAAGGTTCCTCAATCCACGAACAGCGCTGGCTGGGCTCAATACTACATCCCTATTGTGGTCATCAAAAACGGTGACGGTCCAACCGCGTTCTTGTCCGGTGGAAACCATGGAGATGAATACGAGGGCCAAGTCACGCTAATAAATCTCGCGCGAACCATTGACGTAGAAAACGTGAACGGCCGCATTATAGTAATCCCCATGCTCAACAAACCTGCTGCCATGGCTGGCACTCGCTTATCGCCCATCGACGGTAAGAACATGAACCGGGCATTCCCTGGTTCTGCCACTGACGATATCACCGGTCAAATCGCTCACTATGTTGCCCACAACATTATCCCCTTGGCAGATCTGGTCGTTGACATTCACTCTGGCGGAAGCTCAATGCACTTCCTCCCTTCGATCAATATGCACGAACTCGACGATAAACAGCAAATGCAATCCATGCTAGAAGCGGGCAAAGCGGCCGGCGCACCCTATGTATTCCTCTATGCCGACGTTGCCGGCAGTGGGCTACTTCCCTCCTACGCAGAAGGACTCGGGAAAATTACTCTGGGCACAGAAATGGGAAGCAAATCGCAGTTCGGCAAAGAAACCCTCGCCATGACCCGCGACTGTATTCACAATCTACTTGTCTGGGTGGGCATTTTAGACGAGCCGAGCATCACTGTTTCCGACAAACCACCGATTGTTGTCAACGGGACGGATAGCCGCGACTATATAATGGCACCTTGCAGCGGTATCCTCGAACCATTTGTTGAATTAGGAGATACCGTGGCGGCTGGGGATGTCATCGCGCAAATCCATAACCCTGAAGACATTTCCGCGGCAGCCACGGAAGTCCGTGCGGAGGCGGATGGGATGATTATGTGTCGACGCAGCAATCCTTTGACAAGCCAAGGCGAAGTTGTCGTAACACTGGTCCGCGAAGTTTAAGAACAGGAAACACTTCCGATTCCCCACAATTTATAATTCAATTTGGTATAATCCAAGCAACCTAAACTCCACCTACCATTAAAGGACGATGACATGTGCATTTCCGAAACAGCAGGCAATCTACTCGAATCATGCCAACACACCGGTACAGAAACCACACCACTAGATCAGTCCCCAACGGTTGGACGGCGTGCTTTCCTAGGTGGCCTAGCGACGATCGGAATCGCCAGTAGTATCGCGTCAAAATCCCAAGCCTTTGATGAACCGGCAGCCACAGACGCCGCTCCGGCACAACCTGCCGAATCACTCATCAAAGAACTTTATGCATCGCTGTCTACGAAGCAACGAAGCGACAATGTATATGCATACAATCAAAAATCCGACGGTGGGCTGACTCGCCACGGAATGTACAACGCACCTTATGGTGGCAAAAAAATTGGTGATCAATACAGCAAATCGCAACAAGAACTGATCGACCGAATCCTAAAAGCCATGACACGCGACGAAGAAGGTTATGTCAAGATTACACGTGGCGGTCGCTTTGACGGCAGTAATAATCTTCAGGGCTGCGGCGCATCTTTTTTCGGCAATGCTACGGATGAAAACAAATATTGTTTCATGTTCACCTCGCACCACCTAACAATCCGCTGTGATGGGAACTCAGCACCAGGCGCAGCCTTTGCTGGACCGCTATATTATGGTCACTCAGCGGACGGCTACTCAACGGGCAACGTGTACCACTATCAAACGCAACAAGTCCACGAGTTCTATGATGCTTTGGATTCCGAACAACGGAAACTTGGCCTGACCGACGGTAGCCCCGGCGAACATGGGCCATCAATAAAATTCCGTAAAAACCATGCCAACATCCCTGGAATCGGAGTCGACCAACTGTCATCTGATCAAAAGGAATTGATGCAAGCGGTTATGCAAAGTGTCTTATCACCGTATCGCCAAGAAGACGCTGACGAAGTGATGGAGATCATCAAGCACAACGGCGGCATGGATAAACTGCGACTTGCCTTCTACAAAGATTCCAAGACAACCGACTCGCTGAGATGGCACTTCTGGCGAATCGAAGGCCCTGGTCTTGTATGGAATTACCGAGCCTTACCGCACGTTCACACCTTCGTGAATATAGCAAAAGTGTAACTCCATTACGTTGTAAATTGTGTTTGAGTTTTACTCGTTCCCAAGCTGAGTATAATTTGGTGCGCTAAGTGGTAGTGCGGCACGGTTCAGGAAGAACACATAGATTCTTTTGCTGTTCTGGTTAATTTTTTGATTGCCAGTTCCCGTCGCAGGGCATCGCCATGTGAGGCGACCGTTTCCTGATAGACCAGCACTACAGGTAGCCGCGCACGAGTGTACTTGGAGGCGACGGCGGCGTTATGTTGTTTGCAACGCCGCTCGATATCTTTGGTGATTCCGGTATAGAGGGTGTCGTCTGCGCATCGCAATATATAGACAAACCAATCTCCTACCGATTCCGACACTGATTAACCTAACTTCCATCCGGAACGGTATTCGCGATGGATAAACTGATCCGCATTGGGGCAGTTTGTGGCTTTCATCGTTTTTGCGTCCCAAATTAGTTTCTGGCCAGCGCGATAGGCGACATTCCCAAGATGATTCGCTTCAGTCAACCAACCTGCATACTCAAAATTGCAAGTCGTTGGCTCGCCAGTTTTACAGGCATGAATCCATTCGGCGTGATGTCCGCGTGAAGCGGGAATTGTTTGTTCGGGACGTGTAAAGTCTTTAAACTCGTCCGTCGGTAGCAGTACGTGCTTACCATAGTCGGACAACAACATTCCCTTCGTTCCGACGAATAGCATACCGCTGCCCCACTGGGGTATCTTTTTGTCGATCCATATTTGCGGTTTATAGGTTCCTTGATACCATTTTAGCGTGGTAGCTGGTTGTTCGCCTTGTTTTTCATATGTGTAGGTCGCCGTCATCGATGCGGGTGCAATCTCTCGATTTATTTCCGGTCCTGCAGCTTCGATAGTCGTGGGAGCTTTCAGTTTCAAAGCCCAAAAAGGCAGATCCACAAAGTGGCTACCGAGGTCGGACATTGTTCCGTTGCCAAAATCCCACCAGCGATACCATTTAGGGCCTGGGAAGTAGACGTTGTTGAATGCCCGTTTAGGTGCCGGTCCTAACCATAAATCCCAATCCAGACCTTTGGGCACTTCATCTGCTTTCGCAGGACGATTTTGCGCAAACACGATATCGTTGTGCTGCCGCGCTACTGCTTCTGAAGGCTGCCAACCCCAAGCACGACCAACCCACACATGCGTTTCTGTTACATCACCGATCGCCCCCGCTTGGATCAATTCCACAACTCGCCGGAAGTTATTACCTGCGTGTATCTGAGTTCCCATTTGAGTGGCAACGCCAGCGCGATTTGCAGCTTCACGAATAACGCGGCATTCCGCAATATTGTAGGCTAGCGGTTTTTCACAATACACGTGTTTTTGCATTTGCAGCGCCGGTAACGTCGCAAACGCATGCGTATGTTCACAAGTGCTAACTACCGCGGCGTCAAAACTCTTGACGGAATCATATAATTTTCGAAAATCATTAAACGCTGCTGCATTGGGGTGGCGGTTGCGACCAAATGCGAGGTTGTTGGCGTTCACATCACACACACCTACGATATTCTCAGACTCAACGCTGCGAAGATTCGATCCTCCACGCCCGCCAGTCCCGATCACGACAATATCTAGCTTTTCATTCAGGTTTCGGCCGCGAAGAATTGCTGGCGCGGTGAAAAGAGTCGAAGCAGCGACGGTGGTTTTTGTGAATTGACGTCGAGTGATTTTTGGTGTGGCCACGATTTATGATTCCTGTTTATATATCCGGTATCTGATTTTCCTAGGTTCGCCCTACGCCTCATCCGTAGCGGAACTAAACTATTACAACCTATTGCATCTGCAAATGCAAACATTGGTGGTCCAATACCCAATCATCTAAATCATTAGCTATGTGTTTACTCTACGTTAAACACCGTACAATGCGACTATGAAACAAACCATCACTACCTTGGTCGTCGTTTTGTTGCTGCCTGTTATTTGTGCTGCACAGCAACTGCAACCTTTAAAGTACAACCATCCCGGATTGGCCGTTGACCTTGGCGTGGGACTTTGGGCATGGCCAGTTCCCTGCGATGCGGACGGTGATGGGGACTATGATCTACTCGTAGCGTGTCCGGACAAACCGTCCAACGGTGTATGGTTTTTTGAGAATACGTCCGGTGATACGGCAGCGAATCCATATCCTGTTTTTAAATCGGCCAAGCGGATAAGCCACGCGGTTCACTATGTAATGCCGAGTTACGTTGACGGTGAACTACGCGTACTCACTCCAGGATTTGAATATTCAGACTTCGGTAAATCTGGCTTGACACATCAAAGCAAGCTTTCGATCGATGCCAAATTCTACAAAGTTTCGGGACCGCAAACGAAGGGACCCAAGGTAAGGCACAATCAGTGGCGTTACGTTGATTACGATGGTGACGCCAAGCTCGATTTGGTCGTCGGCATTGAAGACTGGAGTTATTACGGATGGGATGATGCCTGGGATAGTAATGGCGAATGGACCAATGACAGACTACACGGATTCGTATTGTTATTTCGCAACAAGGGTACCACCGCCGCGCCAAACTACGCCGAACCACGAAAACTTACTACCACTAGCGGGCCGATCGACACCTATGGCTGTCCCTCGCCAAACTTTGTTGACTTTGATAACGACGGTGACCTAGACCTGCTGTGTGGCGAATTCGTTGACGGCTTCACCTATTTCCAAAATACCGGAACTCGTACTGATCCGGTTTACGCCGACGGCACCCGATTGCGGCAAAAAAACGGTGACCCCCTAACGATGGATCTGCAAATGATTGTTCCGGTCGCCTTTGATTGGGACAACGACAATGATAGTGACCTAATTGTTGGCGACGAGGATGGCCGTGTAGCTCTAGTGGAAAACACCGGCGCCTTGGACGAACACAATACTCCAATTTTCAAAGCACCTAAATATTTCCAACAAGAGGCCGATACTCTTAAATGTGGGGCACTTGCCACACCCGTTGGCTATGACTGGGACAACGACGGGGACATGGATTTGCTATCAGGTAACACCGCTGGATATATTGAGTTCTTTGAAAATCTAAGTGGTCCAGAAATCGAATTTCCAAAATGGGCGGCGCCGATAAGGCTACAAGCCGGTGGCGTAACGTTTCGCATCATGGCCGGCCCCAACGGTAGCATTCAAGGACCCGCGGAAGCAAAGTGGGGTTATTCGACATTGAGCGTTGCCGATTGGGACGGTGACAAATTACCAGATATTTTAGTCAACGGCATCTGGGGGCAAGTAATGCTGCTGAAAAATACTGGCACGGCACGCAAACCACAACTTGCTGCGCCCCAAACTTTACAGGTCGCTTGGACCGACGCACCAACCAAACCCGCTTGGATGTGGTGGAACCCAAAGAACAATGAACTTGCTACGCAATGGCGAACGACCCCAATTGGCATCGACTGGAACCGAGATGGACTCACCGATCTTTTGTCACTGGATCACGAGGGCTACTTCTGCTTTTATGAGCGCGAAAGACAAGATGGAAAACTTGTTCTACTTCCTCCTAAACGTGTTTTTTACGGCGACAACAATTCCATTACGGACCCCAATCATCGAGTCCGCAGTGCCGCAGCGGGACCTTTACAACTGAACTATCGATCCGCTGGGGGCAGTGGACGCCGAAAAATTTGGGCTACGGATTGGAATGGGGATGGCCAGGTCGATTTATTGGTCAATTCCAGCAATGCAAATCTATTGTTGCAAGTCAAATCCACGGAAAATCGGTGGACGTTCCACGATACCGGACCCTTAGTCAAACAGAGTATCCAAGGCCACACAACAAGTCCTACAGTTGTCGACTTTAACGGTGATGGAATCCCAGATTACTTAGGTGGGGCTGAAGATGGACGTCTATACTACCAACGAAATCCGCGCTCAAACTGATCCACGCTGAACTAAACCAACAGAACGATCACCATCATGCCGATTCCACCAAACAACCCATTGGTTACCCTCCCCATGGTGAGCCCGTTTGATGCTGATGGCAAACTGGATTTGGATGCGGCCCAACGCAATGTTCAACGGTGGCTAAAGACACCAATTTCCGGCTATCTGATCGGCAGCCAGTCCGGTGAAGAATTCCTAATGAACGAGCAGGAACGGAATTCCCTGCTACGCACAGTTACCGACAGCCTGGCAGGGGAGACCTTCAGCATCGGCGGAATCGACAGTCCCTCGGCAATCGAGACGCTGCGACAAGCGGAAAACTACGTTGAGGCCGGGGCGGAAATGTTACGGATAAGATTTCCTCGAGAGGAATCACTCGTGACTGATTACTTCCATGAGATTCTACCTCGCTGCCCTGTCCCGGTATTATTAATGCACCAGACATCCCCTTCTAGTTTTGGGATTGCTGCCAGGCCGGCAGCAACGCCGGAAGTAATTGGAGAAATCGCCGGATTGGAAAACGTCTTTGGGTATGTAACGGATCACGACATGCGGTTCGAAGCTCAGGTCCGTCGCCATGTCCCAGCGGACAAGCGATTTTGGATTTGCAACGGCAGCATGATTCTGTCCGGTACACTGATCGGATGCAATGGCACCACGACGGCTTTTGCAAACATCTGGCCAGCGGCACTAAAGGAGCTTCTCGATTTAGGCATGGCCGGAAACTACGACCAAGGGCAATCCCTACAGGAACAAATCAGGTTGATAGATGAGATTATGCTCCCCTACCTAGCGGGCGGCATTAAGACCTGCTTGCGACTGATGGGTTTCGAGGGCATGAACCCCCGAAATCCAACCAGAGTAATGTCCCCAGAAAAAATTAGCCGCTTGGAAACCGTCCTTCGCGAGGCCGAACTCATGCAGTGATGGACCTGAGAAATCGGCTCGCTGATCTTGCCAAAGCTATTTTTCGATGCAGTACAACGTTGTATCAGTACGAATTAGTAACCGACCATCGACCGCCGACGGACTTGCGAACAAGGTGCCGCCGAGTTTATTTTTTCCAAGCTCGGTATATTTGATGCCCGGTTCAATCACCGTGGTGACTCCGTCTCGTTCAAAGAAATAGATTTTGCCGTCCGCGTATAATGGGGACGCCCAAAATCTTGCGCCCATGCGGTGGACCCAATGCACATCGCCGGTTCGCGAGTCGAGGCACGTAACAATTCCATTATCCGATGAAAAATATATTTCGTTTCCGACAACCACGGGACTCGACACATTGGGGACTTGCCGATCGAAACGCCATCTTTCCACCGCTTTTTGTTCGCTGCCCGTAGTTTGAATATCTAACGCCAACATCGAAGCCTTCATGTATCCAGTTGTGACGAATACCAGACCGTTGCCGATGACTGGACGAGCGGCATTAGAGAACCCGAGTTGGCCATAGTTATGCCGCCACAGTTCTTTGCCAGATTCTGGGTCATACCCGTACACCCAATCCGCGGAGGGTGAGACAATTTGATCGTTCCCGTTGATTTCCACTATTACGGGCGTGCAATAAGACTTTCGTAACTGCGGATTTTCATGTAGTTCGCCCGACCGTTCTGTCTTCCACTGAATTTTGCCAGTTTTTTTATTCAACGCAACGATGTACTGTTCATCAATACCGTCGCAATGCAAGACCAACAAATCTTGCCACAATACCGGCGAGCTCCCTGGGCCATTTTCGAATTTGACTGAGAGATTTGTATTGCTCCACTCAATTTTTAAAGTTTTTGTATTCAATGCAATCATGCCTAAAGCGCCAAAATGGCAATACAGCACGTCCGCCTCCAGAATAGGAGTGGGCGTCGCATATGAATTTGTGCGGTGTATTATCTGCGGATCATCCACCGCGAGCACTTCTATATTATGCAGCTCTTTTCCGGATGTTAAGTCAAAGCAGATCGCTCGCAAACTCACATGTTTAGAAATAATCAACGGTTGCGAATTCGTAGTCGTCTTACGTCGTCTAGCTTGTTCTTCAGCGGATGCTGGTGTATGAATCCCGGAAGTTATCCAAACTTTTCCATCGGCAACAATCGGCGTTGACCAACCAAGTCCCTCGATCGGGGCCGCCCAAGTAATCCCTGTGGTAGCATTCCATTTCACGGGCAGGTTTTTTGCGTCGGTATGACCGACGCCGTCCTTTCCACGCCATTCGGTGAAACTGTTCTGGGCCACACTGGTAGGCGTCATCGTAAACGCACAAAGCATAAATGCAAACGTCGTAATTAGGATGGTTTTCATCGACTTCCTTTATGGCAGACAGTTGAATCTTTCGTTCATGTTATTTTACGTTGGTTCGTGGTCGCATTATAAACGGCTTCGCATAAACCTTGTTATATCGTGCAACACTTCCGAAGAAATCGTCTCTTCAATCGTACCATATTCATTTATAGCACCGGTTTTAGAATGTTGCAGTAAGTGATTCAGTTCCGGATAGATTTTGACTTCATAGTCTCGGCACTTCCCTAATTGCAATGCCGTTTCCAATGGTCCCGCGCTCTGATGAGGAGGCACTTGCAGATCATTCTCTCCGAATACCGCAAACACGGGACAGCGAGTATTCTGCAGGGCTGGGATGGGGTCGAGGGTCAAGAAAAAACGCATCCATGGATTGCTCAGTTGTTTACCGATCGCTTCGATTTCTATGTTTATTTGTGAGGTGGCAAGTTTAATGAGCAACGGGGCGGATTTCATATGTTTGGCGACTAGGGCCTGCCGGTCCTTAATAAAGATCGCGTCAGTGGCGTCGTTAGGATTTGCCAACACTAAATCAATGGTTTCTTTGAACAACGGCATAAACCAATCCAACGTTTTCTTATCCACTCCGGCAGCGCCCCGTAGCAAACGATTTTGTTCAACCAGAATGTCAGCTCCGGACACTCCAGGTCCTGCCAAGCACACAATACCAGCCAATCGTCGGTCATTTGCTGCAACCATCGGTGCGATCATTCCACCCTCGCTATGCCCGATCAACCAAACGGCTCGTTTATCAACTCGAGGATGGCTTCGCAAAAACTGAACTCCGGCCTCGACATCGGTAACCAATTCCAATGTTGTATCTCCCGAGGAAACTTTAGAACTTCCCCCGACTCCTCGATCATCCACACGCAGCACCCCGATTCCTGCGCGAGTTAAATGGTCGGCAATCACCCAAAATGGGCGGTGCCCCAAAATCGTCTCATCCCGATCCTGAGACCCCGAACCGGTTATCAGGAGTGCTACCGGAGCCCGTTCACGTCCCGGTGGTAACGTCAACGTGCCAGCAAGGGTTCCACTAGACTCTTTGTTTGTATACTCAACTTCGATGATGTCATAGGGAAAAGGTTCCTGCGGTTCTTGCGGTCGATTAGGCTGGGGAAATTCGTCAACCCTTTTAAAAATTAGGGTGACTGGAAGTCCCTGAACAAACAAACCCTTCATTTCATTTCCGGAATCATTAACCTCGGCCGTATAACTTACCTTGAGGGGAGTTATTTGAAAAGAAAAAAGCTGACCATCAAATTTCACTTCTTCCAACGCAATCGGCCCACTTCCCTGGTCGAAACTATACATGTTTCCGCTGAGAGTATTTCCGTTGTGCACAATTTCTAAACCAATCCGCAGCTTAACCCCACCAACAGCTAGTGTTCCGTGCCACTTTCCGGACATGTCAATTTCCGTTTCGGCAGCGTGCACGGGAAGGCAGAACAACGCAGTCAGCAGCATAGATGTGAGCACATTTCGCATCGGATTGAAGCTTCCTCGTTGAAAAAAAAGTAAAGGGACTGATAGTTATACGCTTAGCTGTGGATTATATTGCATAAAAGATAACAAACCAACGAGATGCCTTCGAGAGTTACCCCTGCTACGGCAAACATTATGCTGATCACTTTATCACCTGCGAAAACACTTAATTACGAGCCGCAAGCACTTACCTGTGAATTCACAACCCCTCGACTACTGCAACACTCTCAACGCATTATCAATGATATGCAACGTCTTAATGCAGATGAAATTGCTGGATTAATGGGTGTAAGCGACAAGATCGCGGACTTGACTTATGACCGATTTCAATCGTGGGTAACACCATTTACTAAAACCAACGCCAAGCAAGCCGTACTCGCATTTCAGGGCCAAGCCTACGCTGGAATGGATGCAGCCCAGTGGAGCCCCGACGACTTTGTTGCGTCACAAGATATGCTACGAATCCTCTCGGGATTGTATGGAATATTACGCCCGCTCGATTTGATGCAAGCCTACCGTTTGGAAATGGGAACCCGTGTTGCAATCGAAAAAGAAAAGAACCTGTATTTGTTTTGGGGGTCGACGCTAACTGATTTACTCAACTCAGATCTTGCGGACACCAACTCGGATACGCTGATTAATTTAGCATCTAACGAGTACTTCAAAGCGATCAAGAAGAAAGACCTCAATGCCCAAATCATCACACCAGCCTTTAAGGAAAAACGTGACGGGGGATACAAAATGATTAGTTTTTTCGCAAAAGTCGCACGTGGACAAATGACTTCATACATAATCCGCAATCGCTTGACAGACCCCGAACAAATAAAGCAATTCGACAAAGACGGCTATAAGTTTAATCCGTCCGAATCGAACGAGACTGATTGGGTCTTCACACGCAAATCTGCGTGACCAAAAGTGCCGTGGATCTGCTGACGCTAAGCACGACCAGCGGTTTTTTTTCAGCGGGTCCGACCCCTACAATTCTCGTGTCATTTATAAGACAATAACGCTTGGACGTTCCTTACCTTTAACATCCGGACCACACCATGAAAACCATTCGTCTATTTTGTATTCCTTTGTTGCTCATCGCCTCTACGACCTTCACAGCAGCAGAAGAGCCACATTCTGCGATCAAACCTGTACCACGCACTGATGGTTGGTTAACTCGACACGAGAGTTTCAATAAACGTGTCGCACAAGGTAAAGTAGACCTCGTCTTTATCGGCGATTCGATTACCCAAGGATGGGAAGGTAGTGGCAAAGACGTATGGGCAAAATACTACGCAAACCGTAATACGGTAAACCTTGGAATTGGTGGCGATCGTACGCAACACGTCATCTGGCGACTGGATAACGGCAATCTAAAGAACATCACGCCAAAAGCCGCGGTCATTATGATTGGCACAAACAACTCTGGCAGTAACACGTCCGCAGAGATTGCAGACGGCGTTAAGGTCATCGTCGAGCAAATCCGCAAGATGTCACCCAAAACTAAAATCTTGGTGCTCGGCGTCTTCCCGCGAGGCACTAACAACGACGATGCGCGTCGCAAAGTAAATCAAGGTGCTAACGCGATATTCAAGAATCTTGCGGATTCAAAACACGTGCATTATCTCGATATCGGTGCACATTTCCTGACCGACGACGGTACATTGACTCGGGAGATAATGCCAGACCTATTACATCTTAGTCCCAAGGGATATCTCATCTGGGCCGAGTCCATCGAAAAACCATTAGTCGATCTACTGGACGAGTAAGAGCATATGAGATTCACAAAAGCCGTTGTCGCCGTAACTGTTTTGATAGCAGTCGGGACCGTTAGTGTCGCCGCGGAATTCCCCGGTAAACTCTCGGATTGGCATGGTTTCCAAAAATATGACTTTGTCGTTGACGGACAACCTGTCTTGGTTGTATGTCCGACTGAAGTAGCCAGCGGAAAACCATGGGTCTGGCACGGTGAGTTTTTTGGACACAAGCCCGCACCAGATATAGCTTTACTAAAGCAGGGATTCCATATCGTTTATATGCGTGTGCCGAATTTGTTTGGTAGCCCCAAAGCTGTCAAACACTGGGACGAATTCTATCAGGTACTAACTGCAGAATACGGATTTTCGACTAAAGCCGCCTTGGTGGGACTCAGTCGTGGAGGATTTTACTGCTACAACTGGGCAACGGCAAATCCTACTCGGGTCGCGTGCATCTACGGCGACGCTCCAGCCTTGAATCTCAAAAGCTGGCCTGGTGGCAAAGGAACCGGTAAGGGATCCGCCGGTGAATGGGCACGGGTTCAACGAGTATTTGATTTCAAAACAGAACAGGAGGCAATCGACTACAAGCTAAATCCCGTGGACACGCTTGGTCCACTCGCCAAAGCCGGCGTGCCATTGTTACATGTCTACGGTGACGCAGACATTGTCGTTCCGTGGAAAGAGAATACAGGACTGATTGCCACGCGGTACAAAGAACTGGGAGGCGAAATCACACTCATCGGTAAACCAGGCGTCGGGCATCACCCGCACGGCTTAACGGACTCGACGCCCATCGTCGACTTCATCCTTAAACATTCACGACTTGACCAGTAGCAGACGCCTGTAACATCGCCTCAATCGTGACGACCGCTTGTCGCCCATCCTCGGCTGTTCCACACAGCGTCGATTGACCTTGAATTCTATCTACAAAGGCTTGTAATTGGTCCCGATAGGCCTGCATTCTAGCATCGGAAACAAACGCTAAATCAGGATCAGACAGAGGTACAGCGGGTTGCTCGTAAACGTCTTCCCAGATCCCGTTTTTACCGAGGCGTATCTTGCCAAACGGCGACGCATCAATAATTCCCTCGTCGCC
>Ga0302132_10001189_pt1 | contig 14866 bp, 15 predicted proteins | sample CB9_321_MG_FD_203113 | JGI IMG/M metagenome (GOLD analysis project Ga0302132, IMG submission 203113) | Marine microbial communities from Western Arctic Ocean, Canada - CB9_32.1 | ecosystem: Environmental > Aquatic > Marine > Oceanic | place: Canada: Western Arctic Ocean | collected 2017-09-19
ACGGTGGGGGAGATCTCCGACGCCCTGGAACGGCCTTATGGCCGCTACCAGGCGGAAGTCCGCGCCATCTCCGGCGTCTATGGCGCGGCGTATGAGGGCGACAAGGGTTTCGCGCGCATCGTCAAGGATGTTGCCGCCTTTGCTGAGGCCGAAGGCCGGCGCCCGCGCATGATGGTGGTGAAATTGGGCCAGGACGGCCATGACCGGGGCGCCAAGGTGATCGCCACGGCGTTTGCCGATATTGGTTTTGACGTGGATATCGGACCGTTGTTTCAAACGCCCGAGGAAGCCGCCCGCGACGCCATCGAGAACGATGTGCACGTAATCGGCGTTTCGACCCAGGCCGCGGGCCACAAAACCCTGGTGCCGGACCTGGTCGCTGCGCTGAAAGTCCAGAATGGCGGCGATATTCTGGTCATCTGCGGCGGTGTGATCCCGCAGCGGGACTATGACTATCTGCACCAACGGGGCGTCGCGGCGGTGTTCGGGCCGGGCACCAATATTCCCGACGCGGCGGCCCAAATTCTGTCCCTGCTCACCAAGGCGCGCCCAGCGGCCTGACCAGGGCCCAATATAGCGAACCAATATTGCGAGATTGCCATGACGGATTTCACGGACGCCAAAGTACAATTACTCCTCGACCGGGCCGATATCAGCCAGGTTATCCACACCTACGCCACCGCCATCGATACCCGGGATTGGGATCTGCTGGCGACTTGTTTCACGGAGGATCTGGAGGCCGATTTCCGCTCCTTTGGCGGGCGCGAGGTGACCAGAGGCCGGGACCCTTGGGTCGCCGCCATCAAAAGTACCATCGAGGGCCTGGACGCTACCCAGCACCTGACCGCCAATCATGTTATCCAGGTGGACGGTGATACGGGCACCTTGATCGCCTATCTGCAGGCGGTGCACCGCCTGGATAATGCGCGGAGCGATCCGGAATACACCGTCGGCGGCTATTACACCTGCGACATGGTGCGCGGCGCCAACGGTTGGCGCATGCGCCGCTATACCCTGGCGGTCAGTTGGCACCGGGGCAACCGCGATATTCTGCGCCAGGCTCAACGGCGACTGGCAAAATAGGGCGCCCGGCGCATGCAAGCCGTTGTCATCCCAGTCACGCCGTTGCAGCAGAATTGCACCGTCATCTGGTGTGAAGAGACCATGCGGGGCGCCGTATCCGACCCTGGCGGCGATTTAGATCAGGTGCAAAGGGTCATCGACGAACAAGGCGTGCAGGTGGCGAAAATCCTGGTCACCCACGGCCATATGGATCACGCTGGCGGCGTCGCAGAACTGGCCGAACGCCTGGGTGTGCCCATCGAGGGGCCGCACGAGGATGATTTGTTCCTGATCGAGGCTCTAACGGAATCGGGCGCCAAGTACGGCCTGACCGAGGCCCGCCCCTTTACCCCCGCGCGCTGGTTGCGGGGCGGCGATACGGTCAGTTTCGGCAACCAAACCATGTCGGTCCGCCATTGCCCCGGCCATACGCCGGGCCATATCATCTTTCACGATGCCAAGGCCATGATGGCCTTGGTCGGCGATGTATTATTCCAGGGTTCGGTGGGCCGTTCGGACCTGCCCCGAGGCGATCACGATACCCTGATACGCTCAATCCGCGAGCAGTTGTGGCCTCTGGGCGACGAGACCACTTTCGTTCCCGGTCATGGCCCGTTATCGACCTTCGGCCACGAGCGCCAGTCCAACCCCTTCGTCGCCGATTATCTTTTTAAATAGTAGCGTTCAAGCGCCACGCGGGCTGCGCGCCTCAATGGCGCTAGTCCTTGCGTCCGTCGGTATTCCCACTTTAACAGGCCGCGACGGCGCCCCTGCGCCGCCATCGTGGAGCCGCGCGCCATGGCGCGCGGGCGTGAACGAACTAATAGACCGGCAGACGGCCGCGGTCATGGGGGCTGTCGAAATCCAGCTCCGGGCCCGTGGGAACAATGCCGAACGGATTGATGGCGGTGTGGCTGCCGTAATAATGTTGTTTGGTGCGGGGGATATCGACGGTCCCGGCGATGCCCGGCCATTGATATAATTCGCGCAGGTAGTTCGACAGATTGGGAAAATCGGTGATGCGCTGGCGGTTGCATTTAAAATGGCCCACATAGACCGCATCGAAGCGCACCAGGGTGGCGTACAGCCGCCAATCGGCCTCGGTGATGCGGGCCCCAGTCAGATAGCGTTGCGTGGCCAGGCGGGCCTCCATCTGGTCCAGAGCCTCGAACAGCGCGGTATAGACGGTTTCGTAGGCTTCCTGGCTGGTCGCAAAGCCGGCCTTGTAAACGCCGTTGTTGATGCTGTTGTAAACGATCTCGTTCACCGCATCGATCTCTTCGCGCAGGTCTGTTGGGTACAGGTCCGGCACCACCTTAGTGGCAAGGGCGTCAAAGGCGCTGTTGAACATGCGAATGATCTCGGAAGATTCATTGTTGACGATGGTCCTCGCCTTTTTGTCCCACAACACCGGGACCGAGCAGCGACCGGAATAATCCGGCGCCGCCTGGGCATAGATTTGATGGGCGTACCTTGCCCCCGTGACCGGGTCGCCGCCATCCATCAGTTCCCAGCCATTTTCCAGCATCAGGGGTTCCGCATAGGCCACGGAAATGACTGCCTCCAGACCCTTCAGGGCGCGAAAAATTAGTGTCCGGTGGGCCCAGGGGCAAGCGTGGGCGACAACCAGGTGATAGCGCCCGGCCTTGGCAGGGAAGTCGGCCTCGCCGATCCAACTGCGAAAGGCCGTGGTTGGCCGCACATAGCTGCCCTTGCGGTTGCGCCCGGTAAAATCCTGCTGTTGCCATTCGCCCTGTACCATGATGCCCATGACTTGTTCCCTTGCTATTATTTACGCGCTTAAACTAGCGCCGGTTAGAGCACCGGGCTAGGGCAGTTCCGGGCACAATATTGTTCGCAACAGGAAACAAATCTGCTATTTGGCGCCTTACTGTTTCCTGAACTCAGGTCAAGGGCGGTGGCTATGGATAATCTGAGCGAAATGGCAGTGTTTGCCAAGGTTGTGCAGCAACGCAGTTTTACCGCGGCCGCGCAGGCCCTGGGCCTGTCCAAATCCGCTGTTTCAAAGCAGATCGGGCGGCTGGAAGATCGCCTCGGCGCGCGTCTTTTGAACCGCACCACGCGGAAATTATCCCTGACGGAGGTCGGTGCGGTGTTCTACGAACGCTGCGCGCGGATTGTGGAGGAAGCCCAGGTGGCGGCGGACGAAGTGGGCAGCATGGCGGCGGTGCCCAGGGGGCGGCTGCGGGTGAATGCTCCTATGACCTTCGGCACTTTGCATCTGGGCCCGGTGATCGCCGATTTTCTTGCGGCGTACAAGGAGATCGATGTGGATCTGGTGATGGATGACCGCTTCGCCGATCTGGTGGAGGAAGGCTTCGACGTCGCGATACGGATCGCGACCCTGCTCGACAGCTCGTTGATCGTCCGCCGCCTGGCCCCTTCGCGTGCTGTGCTTTGCGCCGCGCCTGACTATTTGCAGCGCCACGGCACGCCGGAAAAACCCGAAGATCTGCGTCGGCATAATTGTTTCGGCTATCTCTACCGGGCTAGCGGTACGGATTGGACCCTGAAGGGTGCCAAGGGGCCAATCTCGATCGCTGTGCGCGGCAATCTCCGCGCCAACAACGGCGAAGTGCTGCGCGATGCAGCCGTGGCCGGCGCCGGCGTCGTGGCCCTGCCCAGCTTTATCGTCGGCAGGGATCTGCGGGCTGGCACCCTGGCGGAATTTCTGCCCGAATGCGTACCCCAGACCCACGCTATCTACGCCGCCTATCCCCACCGCCGCCATCTAACGCCGAAGGTTCGCGCCTTTGTCGACTTTCTGGCCACGCGCTTTGGCCCCAAGCCTTATTGGGATTTGCCCTGAACGCCCATGGACCCGACCATCACCGATACCGTCCTGATCGCCGCAATCACGTTTTTTGCCGCCCTGGCCCAGGGTGCCACGGGCTTTGGCTTTGCCATTATCGCCTTACCCCTCTTGTTGCTGGTCATGGGCAGCCTGGATGCCGTCGGGTTGACCATCATTCTCAGTCTACTGGTCTCCCTGGTGCTGGTGCCGGGCCTGTGGCGGCAGGCGCCGCGCGGGCCAGTGGCCCGCCTGGCGGTGGGCAGCGCCCTGGGCTTTCCTATTGGGCTGGTGATATTCTTGCAAGCCAACCTGGATTGGGTACGCTTGGCGGTGGGCGTGGTGATATTGTTTTTGGCCGCCTGGCTGGCCCTCAGTTGCCGCCGCGCCGCAACCATTCAAACCAGGGCGGCGGCGCAATGGCCAGAGGTGGCGGTGGGCATCCTGTCCGGTGCCATGACGACGGCCCTGGCCATGCCGGGGCCGTCGGTGATGCTGTATCTGTCCGCCAGAGGCATGGCGAAAGTTCCCCTGCGCGCCTGTACCCTTTGCCTGTTCGCCCTATCCTACGGCGCAGCCCTGGCCCTGCAGGTTGCGTTCGGCGCTATCGGCGGCCAGATTGGGTGGACGGCGGCGTCGGCGGCCCTGCCGACCTTGCTGGGCGCCTTCCTCGGCCAGCGCCTGTCGGTCCGGCTGGATGAGGGCCTGTTTCGCTCCCTGGTCCTGACCATTCTGCTAGCCACGGGCGCTTATACCACTTTGCTGGCGATATTGCCTTGGTTCTAGCCGACCCGCAACGCGATCTTGCCGAAATGCTGGCCCTTGGGCAGCGCCTGCAAAGCCTCGCTCAGACCATCAAAGTCATAGATATGCCCGTCTAAGGCAGGGTGAAAATCGGTCTTTTTATCCAGAAATGCCATCATGTCGCCGAAGTCGGTGACGCTGCCCGTGCTGATGCCGATCATGCGCTTGCGGAACATGAAAACCAGAGGCAGGTTTACCTCGGCGATGGAACCACCGACATTGCCGATCAAGGCCATGTTGCCATCCGCACGGGTAGCCCTCATGGATTGGGCGATGGTATCGGCACCCCCCACTTCAACGACAAGATCCGCGCCCAACCCATCGGTCAGCCCTAAAACCGCCTTGCCCCATTCCGGCACCTCGCGGTAGTTGATGACCCCGTCCGCGCCCAGGGCTTGCAGCTTGGCAAGCTTTTCCGGGCTGGATGATGTGGCGATGACGCGGGCGCCCAGGGCTTGGGCTAATTGCAAAGCGAACAGCGATACTCCGCCCGTACCCAGGGTTACCACGGTGCCGCCCTGGACCGCCGTTTCCGGCATTTCAGCCAGGGCATTCCAGGCGGTGATCGCAGCACAGCAGAGCGTGGCGGCTTCAAGGTCCGTGAAATGTTCCGGCACCGCCACCGAACTGGTCACCGGAACGTTCATGTATTCCCGCGCCGTACCGTCCAGTGGCCCACCCAGGGCGCCCGAAAATCCCTCTGGGCCCAGGTCGCCATCGTACCAATTCTGGATAAAACAGGGCAGCCGGCGGGAGCCAATGGCCACATCAGTGACGCCTTCGCCCAGGGCGATGACTTCGCCAACGCCATCAGAGAGCGGCACCAGGGGAAGCTCCCCTGACATGCGGCCATAACCCCGGCCCACCATCAGGTAATCTCGGTAATTCAGCGATATAGCCTTCATCTTCAATAAGACCTCGCCCGGCCCTGCTTCAGGCATCTCGGTATCGACCAGTTTCAAACCGTCGAAGCTCCATTCATCCGTGATTTGCCATTGTTTCATTGTCATCTCCCGCAGACTCCCCATATCATCGGACCAGTTGGTGCCACAATTTTTTCAAAGGTCCAAACCTAAGATGAAACTCTATGATGCCGCCCTATCGGGAAACTGCCATAAAGTTCGCCTGCTGCTGTCCATGCTGGAACTGACGCACGAGGTCGTGCCCATCAGCCTGCCGGACCTGGAACAAAAGACCCCGGTGCACCTGGCGCGCAGCCTCCTGGGCACCGTACCGGTCCTGGAGGACGGCGACGCGGTAATCTACGATTCCCAGGCCATTCTAGTCTATCTGGCGCGCAAATATTGCGGAGAAGAATGGTTGCCCACGGATGCCACGGGTCTGGCGACGGTTTTCCAATGGCTGTCGTTCGCGGCCAACGAAATCTGGAACGGCCCCGCCCTGGCCCGCGCCGTCCTGCTGTTCAACCGCGATATTGATCTGGCCCAGGCCCAGGCGTCGGCCCGCAATAGCCTCGCTCTTCTGGACAGCTGGCTGGACGAACATGACTGGCTGGCCCTGGATCGCCCAACCATTGCCGATATCGCCTGTTATCCCTATTCGGCAATGGCCGAGGCCGGCGGGATATCATTGGCGCCCTATGGCAGGTTAAACGCCTGGTTCAAACGGATTGAAGCCCTTCCCGGATACGTCAGCATGCCCGGCTTGGGCAGCTGAAACGCGCTTCAGTCGAAATCTTCGGCCAGGGCCTGCCGCATGGCCTCGGGCAGAACCGCCATATGGCCGTATTCGGGATGCGAGATGGCAGCGATGATGCGGGCGCCGGGTTCGCGGAAAGCGGTAATTTGATCCACCCGAAACGGGAAATGCAAAAAATGAATGGACGAAGTTTTGCCGTCCGCCCGAGTGCGTTCGATACCGTCCTCGCGGTCCACCACGGCCAATATCCTCCGCCCGGCGACCTCCAGGCTGACGGTCTCTTCGACGCCACCCAGCCGGGCCAGCAAGTCTTCGCGGCGGGCCGGGTCGGCAATTTCAAACATCATCGTGGCCACCAATTCCCGGCCCTGGGGGATCAACGGGTTATAGGCGGCTAATTCGTCGGTAATCTGCGCCTCGCCACCTTTCTCGATCCACAGCATTTCCTGGATCTGGGACAACATGGTGGCATAATTTTCGAAATAAAAGGCGGCGACCGGCCCCACCTCCAGGCGCCGGTAGCGTTTCAGCTCAATCACCGCACGCCGATGCTCGGCGCGTGCCGCGCCATAGGCTGCCGTGGGCAGAAGGTCTTCCTGGCTGATGCTGTATCTGCCGCTCATGATGGCTCGTTATCCTCTTGCGCCAGGCCGTAGGCCTGGGCTAGCAGCATTATGGGATGGGCCACGGTGCCCGGCACGGCATCGTCGGTGAGGCGCTCCATGCCCTGGCGCAAATGGGTGGCGGCCAGGGGGCATTCCGATACCACCCAGGCAGTATTCGCCTTCAGCGCCTGGCGGGCAGCAGACTTGCCGACTTTCAGGGCAACCTCGAAGTTATCCGCCATGATGCCCCAGGCGCCGCCGTGACCGGAACAACGCTCCACCACCGCGACCTCCGTATCGGGGATCAGGCGCAGCATCTCGGCCCCCTTGGCGCCCATGTTCTGGGCCCGGGCATGGCAGGCCAGATGCAAGGTAACCCCGCCCGGCAACGGCGCCAGGCCCTCTGCCAGGCCTTCATCCCGCGCCAAACCAACCATATATTCGGTGATATCATAGGTATTCTCCGACAGCCGCCGCACGTCCTCGTCGTCGGGCAATAGCAGCGGCCATTCAAACTTCAACATCAAGGCGCAGGATGGCACCAGGGCGATAACGGCGTGACCCTGTTCGACCCACCCAGCCATTTCAGTGGCGACTTTTCGCGCGTTCTCGGCAACCTGGGCTAGATCGCCCTGTTCCCACAGGGGCATGCCGCAACACGAGGGGTAGACCACTTTGGTCGAAACACCATTGTGGGCCAGGACGGCCCGGGCCGCCATCCCCATGGCGGGCTCGTTATAGTTGGCAAAGCAGGTGGCATAAATTACCGCCTTGCGGCCATGGCCGGGCGCCTCGGCGTTCAGGGCAAGCGCCGCCGTTGCCCTGTTCATGAAGGTCTCTGCATGATATTTTGGTAGCGCGGCTGCGGGGTGAATGCCGGTGACGCTGGCCAATACTTGACGCATGCCGGCATTGCGGTCCGCCGTGGCCCAATTGGCCAGACCGGCCATTTTCCCTGCCAGTTTGCCGTTGCGGTCGGTCTTGGCCAGTTGTTTTTGGCGGAACCCGACGGAGCCCTCAACTCCGCTCCGTGCGTGTTCGGCGGCCCGATAGCGCAACATCAAATGCGGAAAATCCAGATCGAATTCATGCGGCGGCACATAGGGGCACTTGGTCATGAAACACATGTCGCAAAACGTGCAGGCGTCCACCACCTTGGCAAAATTACTTGACGGCACCGTATCCAATTCCCCCGACGGGCTGTCGTCGATCAGATCGAACAGTCGGGGAAAGGCATCGCAAAGATTGAAGCAGCGCCGGCAGCCGTGGCAAATGTCGAACACCCGCCGCATTTCCGTATCGATCTTGCCCGGGTCGAAAAAATCCGGATCGGTCCAGGGAATGGGATGGCGGGTCGGGGCCTCCAGGCTGCCTTCCTTACTCATCACGTATATCCCCCCTCTCCATCCAGGGCGAAGCCAGCCGTTGGAAGTAATACAATTGAAGTCATTTCAAACAACCGCGCAGAGCCAAAAGAAAGGGGGAACCAACGGGCGCCCCCTTTCCCATGATAATTGCCAGGCAGATTGCCTGTATCCTAGTCGTCGAGCATATCCAGCGCCTTTTGGAAGCGGCCCGCGTGGCTTTTCTCGGCCTTCGCCAGGGTCTCGAACCAATCGGCGATTTCATCGAAGCCTTCCTCACGCGCGGTCCGGGTCATGCCAGGGTACATATCCGTGTACTCATGGGTTTCGCCGGCCACCGCAGCCTTCAAATTAAGCGCGGTCGGGCCAATGGGCTCGCCGGTTGCCGGGTCTCCGGTTTCCTCCAAAAATTCGAGATGTCCGTGCGCGTGACCGGTTTCACCTTCCGCCGTGGAGCGGAAAACGGTCGCGACATCGTTGTAACCTTCGACATCGGCCTTTTGCGCGAAATACAAATAGCGCCGGTTGGCCTGGCTTTCACCGGCAAACGCGTCTTTTAAATTCTGTTCGGTCTTGCTTCCCTTGAGCGACATACCTAATCCTTCCTGTTGCCATGATGATCCGTCCACTAAGCATCCATATGGAAATACCCTGGCCGGCGTCAAGTCTTTTTAGAACGATACTAAATTAGCGTGCGCCACGCAGGCGCACGACAATATCAACCCTTGATAATTCCATATCTGCAGGCAGGCCGGTGGGCGCGATGGAATTGATCCGGCGACCGAAATTGCGGACTGATTAGGTTTGTGGCCGGCCGGATTTCGGTTAAGCTGGGGCGTTCCCGGGATGCCTCAGGTAGGTGATTACGCGGGTGATGTGTGACAACCGGGCGGGTGGCATTAACTGGTGACTGAGCGTTTTGAATTTGAACCTAAATCCAGCTATAGTCTGGAAGACTTGTTGGAATGCGCCCATGGCCGGCTGTTCGGGCCGGGCAATGCCAGGTTGCCCTTGCCGCCCATGTTGATGCTTGACCGGATCACCTCGATCACCAGGGACGGTGGCGTCTATGACAAGGGCCAGGTCACGGCAGAGTTGGATATCAAGCCGGAATTGTGGTTTTTCAGCTGTCATTTCGAGTCTGATCCGGTGATGCCCGGCTGCCTGGTGCAGGACGCCGTTTGGCAGATTCTGGGATTTTTCGCCGGCTGGTGCGGCCTACCGGGAAGGGGCCGGGCCCTTAGCTGTGGCAAGGTCAAGCTGTCCGAGCAGGTCCTGCCGTCCGCCAAGCTGGTGTCGTTCGAGATCAACGTGAAACGTTTGGTCAATCGGCGTCTCGTCTTAGCCGTGGCGGACGCCACCGCGAAAGTAGACGGAGATGTGGCCTTTGAAGCAGAAGATTTGCGAGTGGCGTTATTCACTTAGGGAAATTCCAAATTAATGAGAATTTCAAAGCGATTCTAAGTAATTGGAAAAATCGTTCTAATTCTATAGATCTAAGTATTTTGAGAATGATAATGCTTTAGTTTACCGGCCCGCACCGTCATTTGAATAGTTGTCATAGGGGTTGCCATGCGCAGAGTCGTCGTTACGGGATTGGGGATCATATCCTCTATCGGCAACAGCAAGGATGAGGTAGCCCAATCGTTACGAGAAGGCCGCTCCGGCATCGAAGCCGCGCCTGAATACGCGGAACATAAATTCCGCTCTCAGGTTCACGGCAGTTTGAAGATAGACCTGGCCGAACATATCGACCGCAAGGCATTGCGTTTCATGGGCGATGGCGCGGCCTATAATTACCTGGCCATGCAACAGGCGGTTGCGGATGCGGGCCTGGAGCCGGCGGAAATCTCGAACGAACGGACCGGCATCATCGTCGGCTCCGGCGGGGCATCCACCTCCAATCTGGTATGGGCGGCGGACACGGCGCGGGAAAAAGGCGCCAAGCGGGTTGGCCCCTATATGGTGACCCGTTGCATGTCGTCCACGACCTCGGCCGTGCTGGCGACGGAGTTCAAGATCAAGGGCCTCAACTATTCCATCGTCTCCGCCTGCTCTACCTCCGCCCATTGCATCGGGAACGCGACCGAGCAGATCCAGTTCGGCAAACAGGATGTGATGTTCGCGGGCGGTGGCGAGGAGTTGCATTGGACCCTTTCCGTGTTGTTCGATGGCATGGGAGCGATGTCTTCGAAATTCAACGATACGCCAGCGCGCGCCTCGCGGCCCTATGACGTGGACCGGGACGGGTTCGTCATAACGGGTGGCGGTGGCGTGCTGGTATTGGAGGAATTGGGGCATGCCAAGGCCCGGGGCGCCAAAATCTATGCCGAGATCACCGGCTATGGCGCCACCTCGGACGGCCACGACATGGTGCAGCCTTCGGGCGATGGGGCCGCGCGCAGCATGCGCCAGGCCCTAGCAACGGCGGATAATCCCATCGGCTATATCAATGCCCATGGCACCGGCACGCCAGTGGGTGACCCGCCGGAAATGAGGGCGGTGCGCGAGGTGTTCGGCGCCGAAATCCCGCCAATTGCCTCCACCAAGTCGCTCACCGGCCATGCCCAGGGGGCAGCCGGCGTGAACGAGGCGATCTATTCCCTGCTTATGATGGAAGGGGATTTCATTGCCGCATCGGCCAACGTTGATAATCTGGACCCCATCTTCGAGGGTATCCCCGTGGTGCGGGAACGCATTGATAACGCCGGGTTGGTTTCGGTCATGTCCAACAGCTTTGGCTTTGGTGGCACCAACGCCACCTTGATCTTCGACCGGTTCGCGGGGTAACGGGCAGGTTGATTAAACAAAACAATGAACAGCCCCTAGAATGACGGGGCAGCGACGGGGAAAACTATGAAGGAAGACGCCAGTAACCAACTGATGGCCGGCAAGCGCGGCCTGGTGCTTGGCATCGCCAACGATCACTCCATCGCCTATGGCATTGCCAGGGCATTGCACGGCGCCGGTGCGGAACTGGCCATCACCTACCAGGGCGACAGCTTTTTGAAACGGGTGGCGCCCTTGGCAAAATCCCTGGATTGCCAAATCCTGATGCCCTGTGACGTATCCAATCCCGAGAGCATGGACGCCCTGTTCGCGGCAATCAGCGAGTGCTGGGGCGGTTTAGATTTTCTGGTCCATGCCATTGCCTATTCGGACCGGGCCGAATTAAGCGGCCGTTATGTGGATACCAGCCGGGATAATTTTGTCCAAACCCTATGCATTTCGTGTTTTTCCTTCACCGATCTGGCCTGCCGCGCTGCCGCCCAGATGACCGACGGCGGCGCCCTGGTTACCTTGAGCTTTCTGGGTGCCCATCGGGTGATGCCGTCATACAATGTCATGGGCGTAGCCAAGGCGGCACTGGAAACCTCTGTCCGCTATCTGGCCGAGGATCTGGGCAAGGATAACGTCCGCGTCAACGCCATTTCGGCCGGCCCAATGCGCACCCTGGCCGGCGCCGTCATAGCCGACGGCCGCTATGTCCATAAATATGTCGGCGAACATGCGCCCTTACGCAATGGCCTGGACCTGGACGCCGTCGGCAACGCCGGCCTGTATCTGCTTTCGGATCTGTCCAGCGCGGTAACCGGCGAAGTGATAAATGTGGACAACGGCTTCAGTCTGATCGGCATCCCGCGCCCGGGCGGCAACGGCACTTGACGCCACCCCAGGAAGAGGCAACGTGATGCGCGCCCGCCGGCATTGGTTTCTGTTACTGCCGTTTCTCGCCTGCTTTCATGCCGGTGCGGCGCCGGCCCGGACCAGCGCCATACTCTCGAACCAGGACCGCCACCATCCCATCTTTGCCGCCAACGGCATGGTCGCCAGCCAGGAGGCGCGCGCCACGAATGTGGGCGTGGACATCTTGCGCCAGGGGGGCAACGCCATCGACGCCGCCGTGGCTGTAGGTTTCACCCTGGCCGTCACCTTGCCCCGCGCCGGCAATCTGGGCGGTGGCGGCTTCATGCTTGTGCATCATGCGGCCAGCGGCGAATCCCTGGCCCTGGATTACCGCGAGAAGGCCCCGGCCAAGGCCCACCGCGACCTCTACCTGGACAAAGCAGGCAATGTGGACAAGGACAAGGCGCGATTTTCCCATGCCGCCGTCGGCGTACCGGGTACGGTCGCCGGCCTGATCGAGGCGCATCGCCGTTACGGCCACCTGCCCCTGAGACAAATCATGGCACCGGCCATCGCCCTGGCCGAAAACGGCCTGACGGTCAGGCCCGGTCTGGCCCGAAGCCTGGAGAAGGGACGGAAACGCCTGTCGAAATGGCCAGCCAGCGCCGCTATTTTTTATAAGGCCGATGGCGGCCTCTTCCAAGTTGGTGAAACCCTGGTACAGCGGGATCTGGGGGCAAGCCTGCGGCGCATCGCAGCGTCCCAGGGCACGGACTTCTACAGCGGCGAGACCGCCCGGGCGATCGCGGCCGAGATGGCGGGCCAGGGAGGCCTGATTAGCCTGGACGATCTGGCCGCCTATCGCCCGGTCTGGCGCCAGCCCGCGCGCGGCAGCTATCGTGGCCATGTGATCGCATCCATGCCGCCACCGTCGTCAGGCGGGGTGCATCTGATCCAGATGCTAAACATGTTGGAAACTTTTCCCTTGGGCCAATTCGGCCATAACGGCGCCGACAGCCTGCATGTGATGATTGAAGCCATGAAGCTGGCCTATGCGGACCGGGCCCGGCATCTGGGCGATCCCGATTTCTGGGCCGTGCCCGGCAAGGGCCTGACCGCCAAGGCCTATGCCCAAAACCTCGCAGCGGGCATTGACCGGCGCCGTGCCCGGCCGTCGGCGGAGATCAGCCATGGCGACCCCACACCATACGAAAGCAACGAGACCACCCATTTTTCGGTCATGGACAGCGCCGGAAACGTGGTCAGCAATACCTACACCCTGAATTTTAGTTTTGGCAGCGGCATCGTCGCGACAGGCACCGGCATTCTGCTGAACAACGAAATGGATGATTTTTCCGCTAAGCCCGGCGTGCCCAATGCCTTTGGCCTGATTGGCGGCAAGGCCAATGCCATCCAGGGCGGCAAGCGGCCGCTCAGTTCCATGACGCCCACCATCGTCTTCAAGGATGGCAAACCGTTATTGGCCACGGGTAGCCCAGGTGGTTCCCGCATCATCACCATGGTGCTGCAAATCCTGCTCAACGTCATCGACCATGGCCTAAATATCGCCGAGGCCACGGCGGCAGTGCGGGTTCATCACCAATGGCTGCCCGACAAACTGTTCGTGGAACCGGGCCTTGGTCCGGATACCTTGGCCCTGTTGCGCCAGCGCGGCCATGATCCATTGCTGTCGCGGTTGGCGGGAAGCGTGCAATCTGTGATGCGGCTGCCCGATGGCAGCGGATTTCTGGGCACCTCCGACCCGCGCAGCCTGGGCGCCCTTACCGCCGGTTATTAGCGCCTTTCGCCATGGGTGACCTGACGGGCCGATAGCCTTATGGTAGCCGCTCTTGGAACCGGATGCGAGACAAAGACGGGAACAGCCAATATGCGTCTAGAGAATAAAGTCGCTGTCGTCACCGGCGCGGCATCGGGTATCGGACGGGCATCGGCGGATTTGTTCGCTTCGGAAGGGGCGAATATCCTGGCGGTCGATCTGCCGGGCCAGGGACTGGGCGCGGCCCACAAGGAACGGGACAACATTGCCACTTTCGAACAGGATGTCGCCGCGGAAGGCGCGCCGGGCCGCATTATCGAGGCGGTGATCGAACGCTTCGGCCAATTGGACATCGTTTTCAACAACGCTGGTATCTCGCGTAACGAACTGGCGGAACTGCAAAGCGAGGCTAACTGGGACCTGACCCTGGACGTCAACCTGAAGGCGCAGTTTTTGATCATTCAGGCCGCCATCCCCCACCTGAAGGAAGCGATGGCGGGACGTATTATTAATACTGCATCAGTGATGGCGCGGATGACCGATTATGGCCTGATCGCCTATTGCGCCTCGAAAGCTGGGGTTGCCGGCATGACCCGCACCCTGGCCCTGGAACTGGGCAAATACGGCATCACCGCCAATTATATCGAACCCGGCGCGATCTATACCGGCCTGACCCGAAATAATTTCGAGGACGAGAAAATTGCCAGTATCTGGGCCAAGAAAGCCGCCCTGCGGCGCCTGGGCCAGCCGATCGATATTGCACGCGGCGCTTTGTTTCTGGCCTCCGAAGACGCGGGCTTTGTCTCCGGCCACGGCCTGGTGGTAGACGGCGGCCTAACCTTGCGGACCTGAACGGAGTTAAGATCGTGGCATTCAAGGCATTGTTGTTTGATGTGTTCGGCACCGTGGTCGACTGGCGTAGCAGTATCATCGCGGAGGGCGAGGCATTTGGCGCCGCCCGGGAGCTAGATATTGATTGGGCCGCCTTCGCGGACGGCTGGCGGGCGAAATACCAACCGGCCATGCAAAAGGTGCGCGAGGGCAATACCGGCTGGGTTAAGCTGGACGACCTGCACCAGGCCAACCTGCTGGAATTGCTGGATGAATTTTCTATATCCGGCCTGTCGGAAGCGGAAATCGATGATTGGAACAAGGT
>Ga0302132_10001190_pt1 | contig 14851 bp, 16 predicted proteins | sample CB9_321_MG_FD_203113 | JGI IMG/M metagenome (GOLD analysis project Ga0302132, IMG submission 203113) | Marine microbial communities from Western Arctic Ocean, Canada - CB9_32.1 | ecosystem: Environmental > Aquatic > Marine > Oceanic | place: Canada: Western Arctic Ocean | collected 2017-09-19
GCCAGGATCAAACTCTTCAGTTTAATCTCTAACTTATTACTTACTCAAAGTCTTCTTAATTTAAACTTTCGTTTACAGTTAAATTCTCTTGTTAAATATCATAACGCCACAACCATTCTTGTGAACGTGAATAAGGATTATAGCGCCAAAATACTTGTTGTCAAACAATTTGTTCAGCAAATTTCATCAATTTAGACACTGCCGCCATTGTCTATTAAAGAGGACTCATCATTCGATTAAAACCTTTTAATTACATGTAGTTGTACAAATAACCACCTTGAAGAACGGATGCATTTATTTAAATGTCTGCGCGGAATGAAAAAGCATGGAAAAGTGTTTGTTGATCCAAATACTCCAGCTCCCCTCCAAAAGGGACACCATAAGCTATTCGAGTGATTTTTTGGTCACCATTTTTAAACATTTCTGCAATAAAGTGAGCGGTTGCATCTCCTTCAACCGTCGGGCTAATTGCCAACACAAGCTCCTTAGACTCTTGCGCCATTTCTTGCAGTAGTGGCAATTTTAGTTCTGTGGGACCAATACCATCTAACGGCGAAATCTTACCATTAAGGATAAAATAGCGTCCCCGATATGCCATAGACTCTTCAATTGCCATCATATCCAAAGGAGACTCGACAACACACAGCAGCCCATTATCTCGCTTAAGGTCCGTACAAATACTACAAATTTCTGAGTCCCATAACAGTTGGCATTTTCGACAATATTCAACCTTATCTAGCGCATCAGCAATCGCTACCTGAATATTTGCAGCGGCATCCCGATCTTTATCCAACAAATGTAACGCGAGTCGTTGTGCTGACTTACGCCCAATGCCAGGCATCGCTTTCAATGCCTGTATAAGTCTGAGTGTTGTTGGAGAAAAAGCATTCATTAGAATGGTAATTTAAACCCTGCTGGAAGACCCATTCCTGCCGTCATATCACCCATTTTTCCTTGAGAAGCTGCTTCTACTTTACGAACGGCATCATTAATCGCCGCAGCGATTAGATCTTCCAAAATTTCTTTATCTTCCGTCATTAAAGAATCATCAATGCTTACACGCTTAATATCATGCTTTCCTGTCATGATGATTTTAACTAGCCCAGCCCCAGACTCACCATGAACTTCCATATTCACAAGATCATCTTGCATTTTCTTCATTTTTTCTTGTACTTTTTGCGCCTGTTGCATCAGGTTACCTAAATTATCTTTCATCTTTACTCGTCCTTATTTCAATTTTTTAATTAAACAAATTAAATTAGAAAACAGCTTATATTTATTACGGCTTAAAATCAATCAAATTGCTTCTTTGACGATACTCAGCACCTTTTCAACCGAATCAGTCATTGCGACACCTTTTGCATGTGATGATTGTTCAGACAATGCCGCCCGATCCAAATCCCAGGCTCGAATAAATGCAGACAATCTCTCAGGCGAAAAATTTTCTTGTCGAATGCAGCTCGCAGCTTTTGCCCTCACTAGGACTTGGGCATTATGAAATTGATGATCATCTACTGCATGGGGATAGGGGACAAAAATAGCAGGAAGCCCAACTGCCGCCACCTCAGAGACAGTAGAGGCGCCAGACCGACAAATAACGACATCTGCCCAAGCATAAGCTTCTGATATTTTTTTAATGAAGGGCGTGACTTCTGCTATAACACTTGAAGATTCATAATTTTCTTGGGCATTTTCAAATAACTTATCACCACTTTGATGCCACACATTAGGACGAGCTAATTCTGGAATAAGTGCAATTGCCTTGGGCACAATATCATTCAATATTTGCGCCCCAAGACTGCCGCCTAGCACAAGCACATTTAGCTTAAGTTGGTTAAAATCTCGCACCTGATGACCCACTGCCAAAATATTACTTCTAATTGGGTTCCCAACGACTGTGGTTTTTTTCTGTGAAAAGTCTGAGCTTGGAAAGGCACACATGATATGTTTGGCAATTTTAGCTAAATAGCGATTTGTCATGCCTGCTTTTGCATTTTGCTCATGAATTAGCACAGGTTTAAACATCAGCCTCGCCGCCAATGCCCCAGGTCCAGAGGCATAGCCTCCAAAGCCGATCACCAAATCTACTTGGCGCTTTCTTAGAAATGTAAAAGACTGCACAATCGCCTTTAACAACAGCAAAGGAAACATTAACTTTGCAAGCTTAGATTTTTTACGAATACCTTTGATACTAATATAGTCTATAGGAAATTCACTTGGCACAATCTGTGCCTCAATACCTACTTCTGTACCTAGCCAAGAAATAGTAGCCCCTTCCTGTTTCAATGCTCTAGCAACCGCTAATGCTGGGAAAACGTGCCCACCAGTTCCACCTGCCATCATCACAATGTTTACACTCTTAAATTGTGTTTTACATGAGCTTTGCATATATATATCCTTTCACAAAAATGTAATTATCTCATAAACTGTTTGCAGTCTATTCTTCACACGAAAAAAAATCGAGGGTTACGCATGAAAGTTTTGATTATTGGCAATGGGGGGCGAGAACATGCTTTTGCATGGAAAGTTGCCCAATCTAGCAAAGTGACACATGTTTATGTCGCCCCAGGAAATGCGGGCACTGAACGAGAAAATAAAGTTTCTAATATCAATATTGGCGTGACTGAAATTGAAAAATTAATACAGTTTGCCAAAGAAAATAAAATCGCCCTAACCATTGTAGGCCCTGAACTTCCGCTTAGCCTCGGCATTGTTGATAAGTTTGATGCCCACCATTTACCCTGCCTTGGTCCCGTGCAAAAAGCAGCTCGGCTGGAATCCTCAAAAGCTTTTAGTAAAGATTTCATGAAGCAACATGGCATTCCAACAGCCACTTATGAAAACTTTACAGAGATAAGACCCGCATTAGATTACTTACAAAGCCAAAGCTTCCCCATTGTCATTAAGGCAAGTGGCCTTGCCGCGGGGAAAGGCGTGATTATTGCAGAAGCTTATACTCAAGCCGAGGAAGCCGTAAAAGACATGCTATCAGGAAATCGTTTTGGCAATGCAGGATCCGAAGTGGTTATCGAAGAGTTTTTAGTGGGCGAAGAAGCGAGTTTTATTGTGCTTTGTGATGGAGAAACGGCCCTACCTATGGCAACCTCACAAGACCACAAAGCGCGAGATGATGGCGACAAAGGACCCAATACTGGCGGAATGGGCGCTTACTCCCCAGCACCTGTTGTAAATCAGGCTATCCATGACGAAGTCATGAAAACCATCATAAACCCCGTACTTAAAGGAATGAAAGAGGACGGATCACCATACAAAGGATTCCTATATGCCGGTTTAATGATTGCCCCGAATGGAAAGGTTAAAACGCTTGAATATAACTGTCGTTTTGGCGACCCTGAAACACAACCTATTATGATGCGTATGGAATCAGACTTAGTTGAACTCGCTCTTGCTGCCATTGAAGGAAACCTTAAAGGGATGGAAACGCATTGGTCTTCTCAGGCAGCGTTAGGAGTTGTGCTAGCAACGAAAGGCTATCCTGAGCAATACCCCACAGGAGAAATAATTACGGGTTTAGATAGCGATGATGGAAAAAGGAATAAAATATTCCATGCAGGCACAAAATCCATTGACAACACCATCCTGACAAATGGCGGACGCGTGTTATGTGCAACCGCACTTGGCGACAGTATTAAGGATGCCTACAAAAATGCTTATGCACTCACTTTTGAAATCAGCTGGAAAAGCAAATATATTCGCACAGATATTGGCAAAAAAGCTTTTTAAAGTGGGTTTATTTTGTCCACCACGGTACTTCCAACAGACTGCAAAGGACCTAGTGGCGTACTATCAGTGACAAATTTTTCCCTCTGAGGCAATCCAGACCAAAGCTTATAAACCACAACTTTATCGTTAATAATAAATATTGCTTCAAAAACCCAACCTTTCACGTGTGTTTTTCGATGAAACCCAGCCACATCTAAAACAACATTTCCCACACGTTTCTCATGATCAAAGCCTGTATTTGCCACATAAGCAATACACAGCTCTAGCACCTTTAGACACTCATGCACTAACTTTGGAAGCTGAGCACCAGAATGTCGAGGGTCAAAGCGATTTCGAACTTTAAGGTAATTTTCAATGGTTATATTTGGTTGTGTATAAGGATCATATCCGATCACCTTTAACTCTTCGACTGTCGTTGTGCCGGGCACAACTTTATTATAAGCCACTTGCGCATCTTTAAAATTATCCCAACTAGAAACGGTGTGTGTTTTTTTACTCGGCAACAAAAACGTACAACCAACCAGTGTTACCATTATAAGCAACAACAATAGCGTCGCCACGATCATGAACACCTGTGTTGCACTATATAATTTCATCCACACCTCCTATTTATCCATAAGTGTAGCACAATTTATGTAACATCAATGACATTCTAAAATAAGATATAAAATCTTATTTCATAACAATCAAACAGTTAAAACATGGGATCCAACAGAATAAAGTTAGTTTATTGCCGCATAAAAGCCTCAAAACATAGCTTTTGTACATCTGCAAGAAAAGCAAGTATAATGCCGCACAATAGGCCATAGACTAACAACAGCAAACATGAAGCATTTTGACACCCTTATTTTTGATTTAGACAATACTCTTTATCAACAAGCATCTAACTTTTTTGTACTTATTGAAAATAAAATGAATCAATATATCCAAACAAAACTTCAGATTTCAATCACTGAAGCGGCAAAGCTCAGACATGAATACTATGTCACCTATAAAACCACGCTTAATGGGCTTTTAAAACATCACAAAAACATTGATCCCCTTGAGTTTTTGGATTTTGTTCACGATGTGCCTTTGCAACAAATTTCAGCCAACCCTAAACTCCGGCAGACGCTCTCAGAATTTTCTCAACAAAAAATTATTTTTACCAACAGCTCTGTCAGCCACGCCCAAAGAATACTTAATCATTTAGAACTTGATACCATTTTTGATGGTATCGTGGCAATCGACACCATGAATTTCATCCCAAAGCCTCATGATTATGCCTATGAAGCATTATGCTCTAGCCACAATATTAACCCCAATAAAAGCCTTTATTTTGAAGACTTATCTGAAAATTTATTACCCGCCGCCAGACTTGGTATGACAACAGTACTGATTGAGAATAAGTGCCCCAAAGCGATGAAACATGCGAATCACAAGGATATACACTATAAAGCTAATTCTGTTCAGGAATTTTTTGATACCGTATACACGCAAGAGAAAAAATAATTTACTAAAGTGCCTTCAATTTAAGAAATCCTTAACATTCATCTGGTTATATGGGTTTGCTGAATAACAAACTACACAGAGGCCTATTATGAAAAAAGTACTTGCATCTCTTGCCATCCTATCCGTCACGCCCATGGCGTTCGCCGCAAACTTGGCCTTTTACAGCCAACCAAATACGGATAGCCAGATAATCGGAAAAGTAACGCCTCAGAACCAAGCACAATTTATCGAAATCATTCAAGGAAAAAATAACTGGATCAAAGTTGCCGACAAAAAAACAGGTAATGTTGGATGGGTAAATAAAACTCAAATTCAAGCTTCCAATAATAATGACAAGACAAATGAGCTTAATCAAGCGTTGGACCAAGTGAATCAGGAACAACAGCAAGCGATCTTAGCTCAAAAACAATTTAATGTGGCTTTTGCAAATACCATGCAGCAGCTCAAGCAAAAACGAGTAGCCCTGCAAATGGAACTTCAACAGACCTCGATGCAAACTGATACAAAGATAAAGCACCCTTCCCACACACAAGCGATGCAAAACCCCATTGTCTTCAAACAAACCATCATTTCATACAATGGTGGAAACGATGCACTCATCACCAAGGCTTGGATGAGTCAAGATGGGCAAAAGCACATGAAAAAATATGAAGTCCCTGTGACCAAACAGGCAGCACAAACGAGCTAAAGGTCGATTTCAATTAACTAGTCACGAAGCACAATCACATCACATTTGGCTTCGTTGACAATATTGTCTTCTGTGGACAGCATTCTGGCAAAAATATTATGGGTTTGACCGTTTAGCATAATCACGTCAACCTTCAACTCTTCGGCTTGATCCAAAATAGCACTCGTTACCTGCCCTATAGAAATAGTTGCATTATCGCTTGGAATACCAACAGACTTAAGCAAGGCATCCAGCTTCTCGCGAGCAGTATCCACCAAACTCAACTCTACCTGCGAGTCCACTGCAGCAAAACCATAGGTTGAAGTAATATTTTTAACCACGTGTATAATATAAACTTTCGCACCAAATTTCTCAGCAAACTCATTGACGCGCGTTAATGCAGGCTTGCAACTGTCATCCAAATTCGTTGCGTACAATATGCTCTTATAATTCAACATTTTATCTGCCTTTGTTTCTATTATGATGTTTGTAATTTATTTATAGCATGGTATTTAAAATATCTCAACTTATCCTCTATTTTGTTTTGTTCTCAACTAAAACACGATAAAACAACATTTTTTTTCACATCATATTCCGCTCCTGTGAAACTGCCTTTATCTTCCTCGCCATGGATGATGACAAGCGTCCTATCTGAAATGTTCTCCTCCTCAAGAAAATCGCTGTCGTCTATGCCCAATGTAATGGTTTCATAGGTTTCTACTTCCGTAAATTCATAACTGCCATTTGGGTTCCTTTGCGAAATATAACCTTTTAAGAGAAAACCCACATCATCCACCGGGTTTGCACGCATCTGTTTGACCGATGATGCTTTATTCTTATTTGTTCCTGTATAGGCTGCATAACTCCCTGTAGTAAATATGTATATTCCTAAAAAATTGAAATAAGAATCATTTTCATTTTATCCACTCTCTGCCCAATATCCTCTCATGGTATATCTGGTAAGCCTAGATCATCAATCATAAAGAAACAATAATTAAATTTGTGATGCACAGCGATACTTTAAAGTGCCCTTAAGTTATTTCATGTATATAATAAGAAAAATAAATGATGTTCAAGAGAAATCACATGGTAGAAATAGGCAGAATGAATGCATTGCGCGTTTGCAAGGAGGTTGACTTTGGTGTTTACTTAGATGGTGGCGACTTGGGTGAAATCTTGCTCCCTCGGAAACAAGTTCCGAATGAGATCAATATTGACGATATACTGAATGTTTTTATTTACCATGACTCAAGCGATCGCCTTATTGCTAACGCCCTCAAACCTTATGCAATGGCGGGAGAGTTTGCATTATTAAAAGTAATCGACAGTAACCCTGTAGGCACTTTTTTTGATTGGGGTCTACCCAAAGATCTACTGATGCCCTTTGCTGAGCAAAAGCACCGTATGGTTGTTGGAAACCGTTATCTCGTACGGCTATTCTTGGATGAAGAAACTTCTCGTATTGCGGCTTCTGCTCTACTTGGAGAATTTTTGGATCCCATTGCTACCGGCTTTGAAGAAAAGCAAGAAGTGGATTTAATCATTGAATACCCAACCGATATGGGCGTTCGCGCTATTGTTAACAATCAATACTGGGGAATGCTTTATAGTGATGAAATTTTTCAACCCATCCAATGTGGCGACAAACTCAAAGGCTATATCAAACAAATTCGAGCTGATGGAAAACTAGATATTTGGCTACAAAAACCAGGGTACAAAAAAATAGATGCCCTTTCTCAACAAATTCTTGATTACATCGAACAACATGATGGCACCATTTTTATAACCGACAAAAGCCCGCCAGAGCTGATTAAGAAAACATTTAAGACGAGCAAATCATCCTATAAAAAGGCCATTGGTGCGCTATATAAAGCAAAACTTATTGCCATCGAAAATAATGCTATTCGACTTATTTAACTGCACTATACATAAACCCTTTATAACTATTTTAGTCCGATTGCATATAAAAACTGGAATAATCTAATATTTTTTGGTATAAAGACGTTTTTTTAATGGAAAGGCACTCAAATGCTAACAAAAGAAAACTTACTGTCCATGGATGAAAACGACTATATGAACGAAGCACAACTGTGCTTTTTCAAATCTATCTTAACCCAAGCCAGAGTGGATGCTGCTGACTCCATTGCGCTTCTAAAAAAAGATTTCACAAAAAATGAAAATAATAGTGATCTCAACGATCAGGGTACCGCTCAAGAAATGCAACAGCAAAATCTGCTGACTGTCAGCCGAAAAGGAAGAGAGTCATCTGAAATAAATCTTGCATTAGCGCTTATAAAATCTTGTGATTACGGCTACTGCCAAGCAACGGGAGATGAAATTGGGCTTGGGCGTTTATTGGCTAACCCAACCACAACTTTATCCGTCCATGCAAAAGAGCGTCAAGAGTTTCTAATGAAGACGCGCGGGGTCGCAGCTTTTTAATATACATAAGCCAATCCAAGATGCCAAATTGGTTTATTATGGGTATTAATCAAAATTGTACTTCATTCCAAACTTCGCTGAATTAAACCCCGGAAAAGAAGTACCCCAAATATTCTCAAGTACTAACGGGGTGTCCCCATCCTGTTCACTCACGTCTACTTCGGCAAGCAAATGAATGCCCCGACGGCGCTCTTTTTGATTATCCATATATTTTTGAGCGTCATCGCTCTTAATAACGATAATTTCAGACCATTCTTCATAATTTTTTGCGTGCCAATCTTGATTCGTTTGCTCATAAAGGTAAGTGTACGAATAGTCACTATCACTTAAAAATTCCGTTCCACCGTATACACAAAATACGAATGACACCCCTAATAAAAATGCCACACTAAACTTTATAAACATGCCGCACACCTAATTAGCCCGCATAGATGCTAATTATAGCAAAGATTAAAATAACATCAAATAAAGCTCTTTTTATACCTGATTACATAAAAAAATGCTAGACTGAACGACCTTAAATACAACTGCCTCTTAATATCTAAATAGGTTACATTATGCTCTCTATATTCACAGACCTTTATATTTACTTACAGTTAAACCTAACTTATGCCACCGTATTAGCTGTGTTATCATTAATTTTGCTGATTGTCATTATTGCTTGGATTGTTAACTTTTTGACCAAAACATATATTGTTTACCTTGTTCGGAAAGTGCTTGCGAAAACCGGATCTAGCTGGGGGGAAACACTTATAAAGTTCAATGTCTTCCAGCGTTTATCACAGATTAGCCCTGCTATTGCCATCTATATTTTGATCCCCCTGATTAACACTGGAACACATCCTTGGACAAACGACTTTATTAGTGTCGTTAGAACTGGGGTAATGGCTTATATTGTACTGGCATTTGTATGGTTTTTGATGTCTTTATTAAATGCCATGGGGAGCTATTACAAACTTAAGAAATTGGATCATCACCCCTCGATCAAAGGCTACTTACAACTCGCCAAAATCATCATCTGGGCAGCAGCGACTATCTTGGTAATTTCCATATTACTTAATAAATCCCCATGGATATTTCTCACGGGGTTAGGTGCAATATCCGCTGTTCTAATGTTAGTATTCAAGGATACAATCTTAGGATTTGTCGCAAGCGTGCAAGTCTCTACTTACGATATGATTCGAGTGGGAGACTGGATTACCATGCCTGCTTTCAAAGTTGATGGTGATGTCATCGACGTTTCTATTAACACTGTGAAAATCAGAAATTTTGACAAAACAGTCACCACTATCCCAACTTATTCTTTAATGATAAACGGTGTGCAGAACTGGCGCGGCATGCAAGAAACGGGTGGTCGGAGAATTAAACGTGCGATCAACTTTGACATTGATACCATTAAATTTTGCGATAAGGAACTGATTGGAACACTTTCAGAATTGAAATATCTAAAAGAATATATCCAAAATAAAGAGAAGGAAATAGAAAAATATAACACCGAAAGATGTGTCAATAAAGCACTTCCCATTGATGGTAGAAGCCTCACAAACATTGGACTATTTAGAGCTTATGTAGAAAGTTATCTGCATCACAATGAATATATTTCAAAAGATCTTACTTTTCTCATCCGCCAACTACAGCCTACTCAATATGGTTTACCGCTTGAGCTTTATATTTTCACTAATGATACGAACTGGGTACGCTATGAAAACATCCAAAGCGATATCTTCGATCACTTACTTGCAGCAGTTCCGATGTTTGAGCTTAAAGTCTTTCAGATAATGTCGGGGACAATAACGGCAAAACACTAAATCTACCCAAAACTTTAAGACTGGCATTGGATAATCAAGCACCATTCCACTATCTTTTTCCATACCAAAGTTATTCATAGAAGTAGATCATGAAACCCAAACACACTATGAGTGTTAGTATTTTCACCCTGATTATTTTAGGCTTAACACATCATGTTAATTCCCAAACTATAGAGCGTATTATCAAATTAAACCCCCAATCAAGCTATGGACCAACTCTGTATTATGATATTGATATGGATTCAATTGGATGTCTTGAAGGTTTGCCATGTGCCCAACCTAGGCTGATTATTTATTTATTTATTTATTTATTTATTTATTTATTTATTTATTTATAGACCAGGCACCCGTAATTTACCTTGCTATGTCAAGACGTTTTTGCAGATATTTTCAGCTCTTGGAGTAGAATTTCAGGATGTGAAAATTTCATCGAAATCGATGCTTTTATCCAAAGTCCAATTCTCTAGTTCCTACATGAATGCTGTACTTAATATTAGCATCCATTTTTAATATGTTACAAGCGGCGTTATTACAAAGCATATGCAGACAGCAAAGACATTGCTGTACACAGGAGAGTTGGGGTCAGTGAATTGGTTAATATTAAAATATTAGGTATTGATTTATCTTTGGCAAATGCTCAAGACAAATATGATGACGTAATGGATGACTTCCCTGCGTGATATTTAGGATTTTTGCGTCAGAGCGCAATCTCCGGAACCGAAGAGCAAATGTAAGTATGAAAAATGGGCTACTTACGCATCACCCATCATATTTTTCAATACAGTCTGTAAAATACCACCATTTTTCAGGTAATCCACATCCACTTCGGCATCAATCCGTGCCAATACTTCAAATGTGATCACAGAACCACCTGGTTTTTTCGCTTCGACCGTCACGATTTCACGAGGCTTCACATTGTCCAAGCCTGTGACACTAAATGATTCAGAGCCGTCAAGTCCCAATGATTTAGCATTTTGACCTTCAAGATACTGTAATGGAAGCACGCCCATACCCACTAGGTTTGAACGATGAATACGCTCATAACTTTCAGCAATGACCATTTTCACACCCAATAAGAACGTACCTTTAGCCGCCCAATCACGTGACGAGCCGGTGCCATACTCTTTACCTGTCAAAATAACGAGAGGCGTACCAGAAGCTTTATACCTCATTGCCGCATCATAGACATACTCAACGTCACCTGTTGGAAGATAAGTTGTCACACCACCTTCAGTGCCTGGAGCAAGCAAATTACGAATACGAATATTTGCAAACGTACCTCGCATCATCACTTCATGGTTACCACGACGTGAGCCATATGAGTTAAAGTCTTTCTTCTGGACACCATGTTCAAGCAAATATTGACCCGCTGGGTATTCTGCAGGAATAGCGCCAGCTGGGGAGATATGATCTGTTGTGACGGAATCACCCAACATCAACAGCACGCTGGCATCTTTAATATCTAATGAGGCATGACCCGCATCTGCAAAGCCTTCAAAAAAGCTTGGGCAGCGAATATAAGTAGAATCATCATTAAAGTCATATAATTTACCTTCTGGCGCATTCAATACTTTCCAGTCTTCCGTGCCATCAAAAATAGTTGCATAAGCTGTTTTAAACATCTCCGCATTCACCACTGCTTTTGAAATTGTGGCAATTTCTTCACTAGATGGCCAGATATCCTTCAAGAAAACATCCTTACCAGCTTTATCTTGTCCAACAGGATCATTATCAGGGTCAAAATCGACGGTGCCCACCAAAGCATATGCCACAACATGAACAGGGGACGCTAAATAATTTGCCTGTACGTCAGGGTTAATACGCCCTTCAAAGTTACGGTTACCTGAACCCACAGACGCCACAATAAGACTACCCTCATTGATCGCATCCACAACAGGGGCATCCAATGGACCGGAGTTACCGATACAAGTGGTACAGCCATAGCCAACAACATTAAATTTCAACTGGTCCAAATAAGTTAATAACCCAGATTTTTCTAAGTAAGAGGTCACAACTTGAGATCCAGGCGCTAAGGATGTTTTTACAAATGGCTTCACCATCAAGCCTTTTTCGACTGCTTTCTTCGCCAATAAGCCTGCACCAATTAACACCGACGGGTTTGAAGTGTTAGTACAAGAAGTAATGGCGGCAATCGCGACAGAGCCATGTGTAATGTCACAATCCATGCCTTTCACCGCAACTTTTGTTTTTGTTTCCGCTTCTGTTAACCCAAAACCATGTAAACCTTTCTCATGCGTTAAACATTCTTTAAATTCACGCTTAAGGTCATGCATTGGCACACGATCTTGCGGACGTTTAGGCCCTGCAAGCGTTGAGTCAACTGTACTAATATCTAGTTCAACAATCGCTGAGTATTCAGGCTCTTCGTTGCTATTTGTACGGTATAGGTCTTGCTCAATATAGGTTTTCTTTGCAAGTTCAACCAATTCACTACGATTTGTATTTTCAAAGAATTTCATCGTGACATCATCAATGGGGAAAAAGCCCATTGTTGCACCGTATTCTGGCGCCATATTTGCAATCGTTGCACGATCAGGCAAGGAAAGGTGATCCAATCCTTCACCAAAGAACTCTACAAACTTGCCCACAACACCCTGTTGACGCAACATCTCAGTAATCCGCAAAACGAGATCTGTCGCCATCACGCCATCACGCAGTTTTCCTATAAGCCTTACACCAACCACATCAGGCAATACCATATAGTATGGCTGACCTAACATTACCGCTTCCGCCTCAATACCGCCAACACCCCAGCCCATTACACCAACACCATTAATCATGGTGGTATGTGAGTCTGTTCCAACAAGCGTATCTGGGTAGGCGACTTCCTCACCATCTACATTTTTTATTAAAACGCCTTTCGCTAGATATTCTAAGTTCACCTGATGAATAATACCCATGCCTGGAGGGACAACTTGAAAATCATCAAAGGCCGTTTGACCCCATTTTAATAGGCTATAACGCTCTTTATTTCGTGAAAACTCCATTTCCACATTCTTTTTCAAAGCATCTTGTGTGCCAAAATAATCTACTTGAACTGAATGATCGATCACCATTGCCGTTTCAACCAATGGATTAATCTTATTCGGATTTCCTCCCGCATCTTTAATGGCTTGACGCATGGCAGCAAGATCCACCACAGCAGGGACACCTGTGAAGTCTTGCATCACAACACGTGCCGGCATGTGTGGAATTTCAGGGCGAAGCTTCGCTTTTGGCTCCCAATTTAAAACACTTTCCACATCAGATTCTTTGACTTTATAACCATCAATATTACGCAACTGATTCTCAACCAACACACGAATAGAATACGGTAAACGGCGAATGTTTTTGCCCGTGATTTGTGCGAGTTTTTTTAGACTGTAAGCCGTATATTGCTTACCATTTGCCTCAATTGAAACCTTGGTATTCTTCTTTAGATCAGACATATTTACTTCCTTCTCCTTGGTTTACATTAAAATTAAAACATAAAAATATGTGTTCGACATACTAGCCCATAATGGTATTTTTGTACAGTTTTTCAGGCAGCAAGTTCAGCCAAAATAACAGCTTCTTTATATTGCATGTCTCTTTAGATAGGGAACAAACATTAAAGATATCACTGCTGCAACAAGTGCCTAAATAATAAAATGCGTATAAGCGCTCATATAAACATGCGCTATCTCAACAGTATTGCGCATATCTTTTGGGATTGCGGCTAGATCAGCAGTAATCGCCGCAAGCTTTCCAGATAAGCCAGAGGATGCATACCAAATCCCCACAAATAGCGCCGAATAGCCCTGAGGTGCTAATTTATTGGCAATCGACAACCCTATTGGAGAAAGGCATAATTCACCAAGAGCAATACACATATAAGATGAGATGATCCATAAAGCAGAGAGCTCAGCTGTATCCGTTTTAAGGTATAACCCTAATAATACAATGCCAAATGCAATAGCAATAATCACCAAACTGATCGAAAATTTTACCCCATCGTGAACAGCTCTCCCCTTCTCAGCCAGATAAAACCATAGTTTTCCAACTGCCAACCCAAAAACCATGGCGCCCAGTGCTTCAAAAGATAAAAAGCTCGCTGTTGGGATATGCCAACCAAACACATTGGTGTTCACCAACCTTTCAATTAGCAACGTGCTGGACATAAATATTTGATAGAAAATAGCCCAAAAGACAACACTAATGGTTAAATATATCAAAAAGGCAAAGCCCTGTAATAACATAGACTTTGATCCTTTACATGAATAAAGAACCATACCTATACTAACAATACAAATAATAATAAAGAAAACATCTGCTACAGTAACACTTGTTAAAATAAATCCACTCAATACGATAGAACCAAAGATAACAATGGCCGCATGCAATACTCTCCCTGCTGTTATCTGATTTCTAGGCTTATATTTAACATAATAATGCATCCCAAAATAAAGCGTTAGTGTCGCCAAAATCGCACCAACACCGGCAGTAGAAAAAGCCAATTTCCAGCTTACATCGGCAAGATACCCACCTGCCAGACCACCTAAAAATGCGCCTAGATTAATACCAACATAAAAAATAGATTCCCACGGACCTGGTCCGTGGTGCTTGGCGGCGTAGCCGCTGCATAACTACGTTATGCCCAATTACAGATCTAATTCGATCTGACCTGAATCCTCTTTCCCTTGGTGCTCGATATATTTAC
>Ga0302132_10001192_pt1 | contig 14825 bp, 11 predicted proteins | sample CB9_321_MG_FD_203113 | JGI IMG/M metagenome (GOLD analysis project Ga0302132, IMG submission 203113) | Marine microbial communities from Western Arctic Ocean, Canada - CB9_32.1 | ecosystem: Environmental > Aquatic > Marine > Oceanic | place: Canada: Western Arctic Ocean | collected 2017-09-19
TTTCCAATAATGATTCAATCTTTATATCTAGCGGTTTTTCTATTTTTTTTGAAACTTCCGTTACTACTTTTATTTTATTCTCCTCTTTTTTCACAACTTCTTTCACAACTTCTTTCATAACTTCTTTCACTTCTGTTTTTATTTCCTTAGGTTCATCTATTTTTTTTATATTTACTTCTTTAATTACCTTCTTTTCTTCCACCTTTTCTTCCACCTTTTCTTTCTCCACCACAACACTCGATGGATCCTCAATGGTTTCAATTACTTCTTCTACAACTTCTTCTTCAACCGAATCGTCTATATAAGATCGCAAGATAGCCTCCACCGGAATACTGTCCCGAATAACATCTAAAATACATTCTTTACACAATGTCTCACATTCTCTCATCGATTTTTGGTATTGTAATGGTGGTATATGTTTCTCAAATAAATATACATTCTTGTATATTTTCCTAGCAAATTTAATATAAATTTTATGAATAAAATCCTGAAGTTTGGGAATATCTAAATCTATTTTTTTTTGAATAGATCCAACTCTTATACTCGTTAATACCTTTAATTGGGTAATATGTACACAGGCTAATAAATCTTCCAAATATTTACACCCGCTTTTTGTAATAATTCTGTTCATTTCTTCTTCAATAATCGCATTATTCCATTTCGGAACTCTTGAAAGAAAATTTTGAAAAGTCATTAAATATTTACTTTCTTCATCATTTGTTATACATAAGTCGTGCGCTTCTTTTAATATGGATTTGAGTCCTTCAATAATCAAAGGCGTTAATATATTTAATAATCTAACACAATACTCATTCTTAGCTTCAGATAACATTGAAGTATTATAATCATCCATTTACATAATTTCTATATTTTCTAAATTGTATTCGGGACGCATAAACATAAAATAAAGAATATAAAAAATCAATAATTTTTCATTTCTAAATTCTTTTCGGATTTCATCAAAATATAACAAATATAAATATTTTTTAGTTTCGGGTATTTCTTTAATTTGGTGTATAAATTTAAATAAATTCATTGAATAATGCCCCCTTTCATATAATTTTTCGGCAAATTTAAAACAATGCGCTAATGTATTATAATTTGTTTTTTTAAATAGATTTTTTTTTAACCAAGTGTCGTGTTGTTTTTCAAGAGGATTCCCCTTAAATTTTTGTAAATGAAATGAATGTAAACTCATATGTTTTCCATCAATTATTGGTAAAGGAACATATATATCACAAAATCGGGATAATATTGGTTTTAACAATTTGTCTTTATTTTCTACAACAATAAAAAAACGTGTTGTGTGGCTATATTTTTCAATACATCTTCTAAGAGCCGATTGCGCGTCTGTTGTTAATTTATCAGCATTAAACAAAATAATACTTTTGAAAAAATCTCCATTTTTACTCCGAATATTAGTTTTCGCAAAAAATTTTAATTCATCTCTAAAAAATCGGATCCCTTTACTATGCGCACAATTAACATACATTATATATTGTTTCTTAGTGCGACCTATCGTATTATATATATTTTTAATAAAGAAAGATAAAATATGACGCTTTCCACTTCCCGATTCACCATGGAAAATAATATGGGGGATTTTTCGATTCTTGATAAAATTTATTAACTTTTGTTTAATATCTTGATGAATATTTAATTCTTCCATTAATTAAATGTTCTTATCTTTTTAAAATGATTTTGGGAAATTTATAATATTTCTTCCGAATTTTATTAGGTTTTGTCTTAAATTCTTTATTAATACTTTTTCTAAATATATGATCCCAAGTATAGCTATCATCCCAATCAAAATTGATATTGTATTTCGCGTAGTTTCATTATATTGATCTAAACTATCATATGTATTTTGCATGCTTGAATCATGAATTTGATCCCCGATTAGATACGTAAACCCCAACATAACAAATCCGATTGACCAACCTCTTATTATACTCCCCGTTAAACGAGTTTCTCGCGCTATTATATACGTTATTCCCAATAAAGCTATCCATAAAAAAAACGTCTTTGATATAAAACTATAAATTGTGTCTGGTCTTGTAGCATATAACTCTGATATATATTTATCTATTGATTCTGGTGCATGAAAAGTAATTAAATTCGCAATTAAATTTACATTTGGCATATAAGCTTCCAATGTTGTGAAATGATTATTTTTGTATAATAATATTGGTATTAATATTAAAAAAGTAAAAAGAAAAGTAATCAACCCTATTAATTGTTCATGCAATTTAGATCCTTCTTTCATAAATTTCATATGAATTAAATCATCGCGCCTTTCATATTTACGTTTATCGGTCATATATAATTATATAGATAATCTTATATGAAACTTATTATTCTCATTGGATTAAAACGAAGTGGTAATCATGGAATCACTAACCTTATTCTTAAAAATCAGAAAAATTATCTTCATTTGAATGATCTTACAGATTTTACATATGAAAATTTTCAGAATTTTTCAAAAAAACAAAGTAATATTCAAACTATGGATCAAAAATGGTGTGGATTTAAAAATAAAGACCTTTTATTAATTAGTTTGGAAAATATTGAATTAAATACCATGGTTAATAAAATCTGTAATTTTAAAGAAAAGAAAAATATTATTTTACTCATTCGCAATCCTTTTAATAATTTGGCATCTGCTTATAAATATTTTATTGAAAAGAAAATCGGCAATGGATTATTCTTATTGCAACAAATGAAAATATTATGGAAACAATATTGCCAGTTTATTTTAAAAAACCAGTCTTTTTATCACTGGTCAGCTTCTACATCGTCAACGTCAACCTGTATTTTATATGATAAATTTTATTCCAATTTGGAATATCGAAAACAAATTTTTAAAGAGCTTGAAATTGAATACAAAGAAGAACATTTGAATGAAATTACTGGATATGGTAGGAGTTTTTTTGATTTAAACGCAAAAAATACAGACAAACAAGACATATTCAATCGTTGGAAATATTTTAAGGATGATAAATATTTTATACAATATGTGTTAAATGATAGTGAGTTATTACGCCTGTGGAATAGCGTTTGTCGGAAGTATAATATTGAATTTTCATTCAATTTTTGAAAGCTACGACGACAGGTCCGCCGACGATCTTCGCCGGCGAGAAGCGGAAGGTGGGTCGGCGGCGAGGAGCCGTACGACCCTTGGCTTTGAGTGTCGGCAAAGCGTTGCCCAAAGACGCCATTGAGAGAGGGCGAGTCCGGGCTTTCATGGTTCCTCTTCTGGCTTTCTTTGAGCGGCGGAAGGCATCTTTATTTGTCGTCATGCGCGACGCATCACGCACACCTCCGCGATTCTTTCTACGCTTGGTGCGTCTATTACGCCTGGTACGTCGACGGCGTTTTTTTCTCCGCGTTTTTCGTCGCCCACCACCATCCATTGCGTCGAACAACGCCGCGTCGGGTCCAGGACCACCAAAAAAACCACCCGCTTCATTTCCCGGTCGTTCGTGGTTTTCTGCCCATCCTGGAGCTGGGTTCTTCGCCGTGTCCCAGACTGGTCCGGCATGCAGCTGTGGAGCGGTTCGCAAGTAAGTTTCCCAGCGATTTATATCTTCTTCAGCATTAAATTCTAATATAATTTTGTTATTAATTGTTATTGTATTATCATTTCTCACCACGCCGCCGGGCTGTATATCAACAAGCTGTATTATAGGATTTTGGCCTACGGTGTCACCCGTGCCTTGCAATCTTATCCCGGGAGCATCCGTCTCAATTATATTATAAGTTCCCACGAGGGACGGGAGCCAGTTCATGACCGGCAACGTCAACTTGACACCACCTCGTTTTTTACGTTTTTTACGTTTTTTACGTTTTTTTCTATATTTTCTTCTTGTCATTACATTAATATTAGAAATAAAAAGTTACACTGAGTAAACATTTTCATTTTCTAATAGCGGTACAAGTAATCGGTATCTCAGTATATACAGAGGTATGCTTTCTCTGTACCGCTATTAGAAAATGAAAATGTTTACTCAGTGTAATTTTTATTTTCAAAAAACAGCAATTTATTCTTGGAGTTCAAGCAATGTTTCAACTAAATCTTTACCAATATTTAATGGTTCATTTTGTAATGTTTTCCCATATAATTTATGTTTCATAGCACCTTCTACTGTTATTCCACCCCAATAATCATCCGCAGTTCCCATTTTTTTTGTAGTCCATGTTTTCGGATATCGACATTTTGGTGTAAAATCTTTATCTTTCTGATTTATTGATCTGTTAATTGTATTGTGTAATATATGTTGATTTTCTGGAGGATTAACTAAAAAATGTTTTTTAACACCTTCATCGCCATGTAAATCAAAAAATAGGTCACATCCATATTTATGAATTTGTTTTTTTATCACTTTAATTTCTGGACTTTTTGGATTATCTGTCCAATCTCTATTTAAATTAACTCCGGTTTTATTAACATACCAATGACCAAGAATTGTTCCATCTGGATTAGCATTTCCAATTAATCGAATGGTATAAGGCGCGAGTTTCTTTTTTTTCTTTAATATTTGTTTTAATACACCTTCCATAATCCATGAACCAATTGTTTCGCCCGGATGTTGTCTCGCAATTATCCAAATTTTGACAGGGCCATTGCCGAATGTTCTCATATAAATTGGATTCCCCATATTCGAATGTCCAATAATTTCTCCATTAGAAAAAAATTGTTTCGTTCTTGAAAATGGATAAGGCGGATAAAACGCGAACCAAACTGTATTTTTTTTCGGTTTAATTGTCCAATTGATTTCATCCCCTATAACTGTTGTCGGATATCTTACCCATTTCTTATTATCATACGAATAACATACATTAAAGCCATCCCAATCATTTTTTTTTTCCCAAGTTAGTTGAATAAGTTTAATATTATTTATTACAAATTTAATATTCTTATTTTTAACATTGCCCGCTTTAAAATAAAACCACGATTGATACTTTCGTTTTACATGTTTCGGATATGGATCTTTTTTTATTTCTAAATATACTTCACGGTTTTTTATTCCAGAAACAATAATATTTCCAGATTCAAAATCTGATGTGATATATATTGGTTTATTTTTTTGAGTTTGTGGCATGTATATATATATAATGGAAAAAGTTTCAGTTATTATGATAGTGGACATGGAGATGGACAAAATTATTAATCTATTTTTTATATGTTTTGAACCGCGGTTATAGTTTGAAAAAATAATATGATGTCTAGTATATATGGTAACAAGAAATATCTATCTATATTGGGTGGGTAAGGAATATAAATTAATTACTATATTGCGAAATTTGATTTATTTACATTCAACAAATGGTATTGGTTATAAAGTGATCTTAATAACCGAACAAAATATAAGTGATTATATACAAGATATACCAGATTATTTTAGTAATTTATGTCCGGCTCATCAAGCGGATTTTGTAAGAGTTAATGTTATATGTGATTATGGAGGAATATGGTTAGATAGTGATACACTTGTAGTGGATTCATTAGATAGTTTATTTGATTTTATTGAAGAAAAAAATGGTTTTTTTATAAAAGAAAATAATGATATTTTCTGGAACGGTATTTTTGGTAGCAAAAAACAAACACCTTTAATGATAGAATGGAAAAAACAAATGAGACATTTATTAGATATCAAATTAGGAAAAATTGGTTGGACGGATATTGGCAATGAAATGCTACAATCAATGTATAATAAAAACCCATCATTATATAATGATTATAACATTTTGAACGGATTATATAATTTATATCCAGTTAATTGGAAAAATTGTGTAACTGAATTTATAAATAAACCATATGATAATTATAAAAACATTATTCGTGCATATCAACCATTGGTAGTATTAGTAAATTCAGTGTATAAAAAATTAGAATGTAAAACAGAGAAGGAAATATTAGAAGGTAATATGCCTATTAATTATTTTATTAATAAATCGGTTGAAAATAATAGAAAGTAAGAAGTAAATTAAAAAAGGAAATAAAAATATCTCTACCACAAGGAGTATAAAAAATTGAATTAGTTCATTCCATATTTTAAATATAAAAAATGGAATTTCAAGGAGAATACAAACTCGTTGAGAAATTTGAACCCCCTCCAATTATATTATTTATATTTGCCGTGTTTGTAATGCTCATGGAGTCGGGTCGCGACAGAGCACGATGGCGTGCGCGGCTCGCATATAGAAGATGATTTTGGTAGTAAGAGACGAAGTCCCCGAACCCCTTAGCCAACTCTAATTTCGCCAGTGCTATTGAGCGATTGTGTATAAGGATTACAATTAAAAGCATTAAGCATTTCGCCTCCCATTCGCCCACATGCTTGATTAATCGGATTTTTCATTGCCAATTTTCCCATTGCGTTTTTTGTTGGTCCAGTAACAGTAGTTGTATTGTTAGAGAAGTTCCCCCTTCCATTAAAGCGATCAGAATCCAATTTATCAACTTTGATATTTTCATATGGATTATAAATATTCATATATCCATTTGGCGATCTTCCTTGTGAAAGAACTTGTTTATCCGGATTGAGTGTCATATTATATTCGGCATTATAAAGTCTTGCGTTGGATGTTGAAGCAGTATTTCCAGCCCCAGCGACATAATAACAATTAGTATCATCGCGTTGTTGTGGTGTTGCGTAATCTGATGCCATTTCGACGTTCGCAAGATAACCACACCCCCCACCAGCATAAGCTCCTTGTCCATGTGGAACATCTATTGTTGTTTCTTTCATAGTTGTTTTCGGTTTATCAGCTGGATTCCACGCGGGTAATGCGGCGACAGTTGTTCCAGCGTTTCCGGTTGGTCGAATAGTTCCAATTGTATTTTGTTTTCGCGATGGTCTAAGAATATCCATAATTGGCGCGACAAGAGCGGAAATGGTAGTTCCAGCATTACCAAATTCTCTTTCATTGCATGTTGTAAATGTTCTCGCATTAGGGCGGGCTTTAAAAGAACCTTTTCCATGATCATTCATGCCGGGTGCGCCGCCGGCAGATGCATTAGCTGCTCCCGGCGTCCAGCGTGGTGGAAGTTGTTGTTTAGAAGGTTGTTCAAATTTACCCGCGACATATGCTGCCATATCATTTGCGCCATTGCCAAAGTATTCTCTATTTGTGCCTGGGCGATTAACAAAACGATCGGGTTGGTCACTTCTCGCTGTATTACCAACAGCGCCAGCACTTTTAGTTGTAAAATATCTTTCGGGACCATTTATATAATAACGATCCGGGCGATTTTTTTCAACTTTTGGTTGTATACCACGTTCTTTATTATAATGTGCACCTCCCAACATAACCCCTTCATATGTAACTTTAGGATTAGTTGTTGTTCTTAATTGATCGACTGTTTTTTCTATCCACCTCTCCCTAGCCATCATTCCAGAATTAAATCCACCTTGTCCTTTAATTCCATCTTTTTGTGCTAATCCTGGACCAACACGAATTTCTTGCCAAGGTTTAACACCTCCCATATTTCTTGATGGATTTTGCCTTGATTGAACAAAATCACTGATATTCGGCATTCCATTCACCCAATGCATTTTTGCTTGAGGTTTGAATAGCGGACCCATGCTTGACTTATTAATATGTGTATTTCCAGCGCCCTGCATATTATCAAGAAGAGTTTCAGCCGTTTTATAATCGCCAATTCTTTGTTTAACAGTTGAACCAAAAAATGGTTGCATGTTATTATGTCTAAAACCTCCTTGACCAATTTTTTCTCCTGTTAGAGAAAGATATGATTTCGGATCCGGCTTGTTTGCTCTCTTTTTTTCTGCTTCTGAAGTAACAGCTTGAACAACATTACCCGTCGCACTTAAAACATTAATTTTGTTAAACATTTTATCAACTGATGAATTTGGATTTGCATAGTAATTTGGATCATCTAATAAATCTTGTTTTCTTTCGACCGGATAATTTTTAATGCGTGTATTAGTATTGGGTAACCTTTGTGAATGATGATCATAATCATTCGATATATGATATCCCGTTCGATATCCTTCTTTCTCGCTGTCTTCATGATTTGCTATAGTATATAATGCGCCTAAAGCGGCAAGTGCAACCCCTATTTCCATTATTATATATAAGAAATATAATTTTCTTATAAATATTATTCAAAATCGCGCGGACACGGAATTTTTGGAATAAAATTATCTTTTTCTAAAATTCTAGTATTAAGATTATTTTCAAATCGCTTACAAGTATTTTCTTGTGGATCTAAGAATAACGGGTACCAGCGCGTTTGTTCTAAATCGCGGTAGAGCCAAACCGGATGAGTTACTCTTGATTGATCTGTCATTGGTGTTTTACAATCAACATAATTAACTTTTTCTGATATTACTACTCCTTTTTTGGGGAATCCATCATTTGTACAATCATGTGTTAATTTTCGCGTTAAGCCAATTAAATCACTATCAATATCAATTGGGTGACCACCGGGAACATGTCTTAAATTACCCCCCCATTTTTGTAGGCGCACTTGTGGATCCGAAGTATAACAAGGCTTGCATCCAATTCCAGGAGTATTTAACATATATCTACCCGGACCCGTTGTTTCTTGTAAAAATTTTGCCGTTCTACACTTATCATAATTAAATCTGGTAAAAGCCATAATATATTTAAATAATATTTTTTTTTATTCTAAATTTAAATATAATGGAAGACCCATTAATAAAAATCAAAAATATTTTAAAAAAACCTTCTAAAAGTATTATTTATTTGCCATATCAAGTTACAACTTATTCAGAAGTAATAGAACAATGGAAAAAATATAAAAAACACCGGCATATCAAAATTGATGAAATTAATTCTGTTTGGCCTGTTGCCCAAATATTTAATTTTCATTTTTCAAAAATTAATCATGTTTTATTATATTATAGTGCTAATTTGGAAAATTGCCTATTAATGTGTAAAATTAATAATAAATATATAAATATGATCGCACCCATGGAGCCACTTAAAGATATTGGAAGAAATTTTGTGGCAACATATTGTTAATATTTTCGATGAACTTCTAGAGAAAATGTTGCTGGTGTATGTAAAACATCCGTATTTGAAGCTATATATAATCCAATCGCATCTCCCGCATTAATAACAATTGTTGTTGCGGGCGATGTTACAGAACCCCAAGTCCCATTACCACATTTATTTGTGATACTTGATGTTCCAATCAATTCTGGTTCAGGAACCGCGCCCGAAGCAGATAACGAACATCTTATTAAATAAAATTCCAATATCAGTTCAAATGTCGTCACAGCGACATTATCATATTTTCCTAACATCCAACTAAATCGCGAAGACGGTCCAGCTGGATGTATATGAGAACCGGGACAGCAGTGTCCCCCATGGTGAATTCCATTTCCAAAACCACCAGAAGAATCACAGATTAGCCAACCATCAAATGGTATTGAAGTGGCTAGCGCATAAGCATAATGACCGGCGTCAGATGGACCCTTTCCGTCGGTTGGATAAGACGAACGATCGGACCAAGCTACATTACCAGTCTGAGATGCCATTGCATATCCTCCAAAACCGGGATAAAGCCATCCTGACGTCCAGCTGACTCTTTCTTCATCTAGTAGCGGATGTGAAAGACAAGTGTGATGGTGTGTATCATTCGCGGTTAATCCGGCAATAGTTGTCACAATCGCAATATTATCATCTAAAAAAGTGTGGCTATGGTCCCCCACACTGACAGTTGATGTTATTCCGGAAGCATCAACGGTATGGGTGTGAGTTTGTTTCTCACTAGGACCCGAAAGACGAAACCAGAAAGCTAGATTTTCATCCGTGTTCGTAACGTGTGTGGTGGTCGGCATACCCCCCACCGATGAAAATCCACTTGTTTGTGATTGAACAACTCGATGATGCTGGGCATACCCAGCATGATATCCCAGCCACACCTGCCCACTAGTATTATCAGCTGCCACCCCAACCCAATATTTAGTATTTTTTGTTAAAGTTGCCGACGCTACAAAATTCACAGTTATATGTTTTCGTCGCATATCTGTTGATGAGCCAAATGATTGTGTCCCCCCCCCCACCAATGCTTTCGGACTTCCCGGATTTCCAGGAACATCAGTATATATTCCAACGCCAATTGTTCCCTTATAAGAGCTCGACGAGTTCGCCGAGTGCCATAGATCGAGGTCTGTATAAGTTCCACTCGCTGGAGCAATAAATTGTATAAAAATTATCTTACCATCGGCAAGAGGCCATGAGTCGCCGGCAATATCTAAATTCCACGGCTCATAAACAATACCATCGCTGCCTCCTATAGAAGATGCCGTTGTTCCGGAAACATCGACGGTATGGCGATGATCCCATGCTCCGGCTTCCGATGTATCACCGCCGGCTTCCGCAGTGCCTGAGCCGGCTAAGGTGTCATTGGCATGATTATGAGTATCATTTGTAACATCTTTATCAGTCGTGGATATCCCATCCATTCCTAAAGTGAATTCTGCCCCACTAATTGGTATAATATGAACACCCCAATTAAAAAAATGACTATTATTCCAAAAACGAATCATATTTGCTGAAATATCATGAACAACTGTATCATCCAAAACAGAAAGATCGCCGCAAATATTTACATTGCTAGATATTTCTACAGGGTTTGAACTACAATTTGGGACTATTCTATTAACTCCTAAAATATTAAATCCAATTATAGAATTTGTCGTGGAAGCAGTAATAGGAAGTAAGGGGTGAACAACTCCTGGATATGTTACGCCTATATTTAAGGTTGATTCGCTAGTTTCAGTACAAGAATTCGTATTTTGAGAATTTGAACTGGTACCGCATGACGTATTACAACTTATATCATATATTTTCATTTATATAATATAAATTAGAATTTTTTTTCACCCACGCGGCGTTCCTTTTGGTTCTTCTTCTTTTGGCAGCTCTTCTTCTTTTGGCAGCTCTTCTTCTTTTGGTTCTTCTTCTTTTGGCGGTTCTTCTTGCGGCGTGTTTCTTCCGATACCCCATGACAACCACCCTGGTAGCGAAGTTAGTGCCCCTTGATTTTCATAAGTACGCGGATTACCCACCGATAACTTAATATCAACATTCGAAGTAGTCGTCCAAAGATTATCACCAGTTTTGGAAGAGTCATAGTGTGATCTGTCAGGACCACGACGCGACGTCGTATCTAATTTTCGGGTAGGCCAATCTGGCGGATCAACTTCTATTTTTCCAGAATAAGTCCAAGATGGATTGGCTATGGTCATATTATTTGGATATTTATAATATTGTCCAAAATTAACAAATGGACCATTATCATGAGCATTAAGAGTTGCCCCATAATCACCTGTACTGTATTTACTTGAGTCCCATTCTATTAATCTTAATTCAATATCCCACAACCACTCACCTATACTTTCTTGACCAAATGACAAAGACGTGAAATTTGTTAGAACATTTCCGGGTGTATATTGGGAGTTAGGGTCGGTCCCTTCATCTATTTGATTTTCATCAAAATTTTCAGAACCATTGGACACTCCCCCATTACCTCGCCATCTTGTATTTGGATAAATATACCACACATCCCCCCCATCTTTCGGATTATCCTTATCTTCACTCCCCCATTTTGTCTTAAGAATTCCACAAAGCTTTGAAAGATCTTGCAAGGTGACTCGATATGTTTGAAACTCGCTATGATTACCACTTACACCAGCCTCGCTGAGCTCCACTGCTGAAGGATCCTCATATACCCAGTTTTGCGATATCCAAGTAATATCCGAATTTGGAACCGGCGAATCGCGCGGCTTCCTATTCGGATAACGATTGCTTGTGCTCCCACTTTTCGGCAATTCGCTAGGGTCACCCACCCACAGATTTCCACCATTGGATTTGTCTGCCGCATCGAACATCCCTTCTAAGTCACTTAAATTCCAAAAATTTATCCAAGCAATCCTAGCATCATCGTAATATTTTGCGTCTTCTGCCACTTCACCTGTCCATCGTCCAGGTCCGTATTTTAATCTCCCTTGCCACCTATTTCCCCCAAAACGGTCACCCCTAACATCCTTCATGTCATCATCTGCATAATTGCCAATTCCTCTGCGCGAACGTGAAGCCGAAGGCGATTCTCCAGATGGGACCGATAATTTCTCGACGTGTAGATGCCAATCACTTGTTTCGCCAGCCTCTGTTTTTATTTTAATCTCTTTACCCTCTATCATAATACATCCGCCATCCAATTCTCCACGCCAGTCCGGACGCCCATAATATTCATAGCCTTTCCAAGGGCCATGCCAAGATTCACCATTTCCGGTGGGCTCATCTTCATACGAACAACTTGCAAAGTCATTATTATCATATCCACCAGGATACATTTCCCTACCCGTCCAAGCTTCGGTCGCCCCTCTTCTATTATCGGGGGGGAGCCAATATTCATTCCATTTAGCGCGCTTTAACTCACCGCCGGACGTCGAAGTCGAACTCCCATAATCTTGTTGTCCATATACGAAATTTGCGTATTCTTCCCACAACGCATCTTCATGGTCGCGGTCTGACATCCATAACCAATTGCGGGTGATATCCTTATGAAGATGAATATAACGCGTTTTTCCATCCTTACATACCACCCAAGCAGCAAAGTTGCCCAATTTTGATACAGTTCCTAAATGGGAGAGGATATGATAATACCAACATGGATTGATTTTCCACGTTGGATCTTTCAGATTATACCAACCTCTAAATACTAATTTCATATATCGTTGATGAACCCGGACTTTTACAGTCCTTTCTCCGATTTTATTTTGATAACTAACCTTTAGTTTCACTGAAAACTCAGTATAACCATTATTTTTAATACCAGCCTGGTTTTTTCTTCTTTCAAAAATATTTAATGATGTGGATAATTTTCCGGATGTCACATAAGAACTTGGTCCTTCTCCACCCAGATCAACAAAATGATCAGCATCGGCTACCTCAAGTCTTTGGTTATCCTTAAGTTTAAGGACCTTCCCAACTCCGCCGCGTTGATCAATGTCCGCTTGGTTGGAAGAATAATACGGGTGATTTGTCGCCATGAATTGAAATTTTGAACTCGCATCTATCTCATAAATTACCTGTTCGGGGGGGATATCGTTTCCATTTTCGTCAAGCAATCTTAAAAATCCAACAATAGGACCCCATTCATATTCAAAAATATTTGTATGGGATAATCTCACTTGGTATTTATTATCAAGTTCACTTCCGTGTAAAATAAATTGGTTTAAAAAAATACATGACATTTATAATGTCTAAATATTTTTATAAAAAATATCATCCCAATTGTCCTATAAAATAAATCTTAAGTCCCTTTGTAGCGACAGCTGGGTTGGCATTGGTAATGTCAATTTTTATAATCTCACCCGCTTCACATGCTTGTGCGTAAACCGATGTTTTGTAATTAAATTGATTGGGTTTACACCACGTATTATTGGCATCCGATGTTGTTGTCCATTGTTGTATCCCATCACTGTTCGTACAACTAATACGAACCGTTACATTGCCGGTATCCGCATAGTTTGAAACACTAATGCCAATTTCTTTCAAATTAAAATTTCTCGGTATAGCAAATTTTACAACACTATCCGACGCGGCCATATTTGTTTCTTCATTACTACAGGGTATTATCATATCATAGGGAAGAAGTGGTGCGGGGCCGGTTGAACCCGTAGCGCCCGTTGGACCTGTGCCGCCCGTTGGACCTGTGTCGCCCGTTGGACCCGTTGGTCCTGTGGGTCCTATGTCGCCGGTTGAACCCGTGGCGCCCGTTGGACCTGTGCCGCCCGTTGGACCTGTGCCGCCCGTTGGACCTGTGCCGCCCGTTGGTCCTGTGCCGCCCGTTAGTCCCGTTGGTCCTGTGGGTCCTATGTCGCCGGTTGGACCCGTGGCGCCCGTTGGACCTGTGCCGCCCGTTAGTCCCGTTGGTCCTGTGGGTCCTATGTCGCCGGTTGGACCCGTGTCGCCCCTTGGACCTGTGCCGCCCGTTGGACCCGTTGGTCCCGTTGGACCCGTTGGTCCCGTTGGTCCCGTGGGTCCTGTGTCGGGGATATCCGAAAGTTTCTTTCCACCACCATCTATTATTTCACCAGTACTTCTAATATCTCCATCAACTTTTAATTTGGCACCAAGCAACTGTCCCTCGGTCAATTCCATACATCCAATACCAACATCACCTTGCCTTGTTATTCTTACGGCATTTTTCATGTTTGCGGTGGGTGTATATTCCGACGCCTTTCCATCCTTCCGCACTTGAAATTGTATACCATCATAATTTGAGGCAAGAGTTAAACAATTTCTGGCGTAGTATCCTTCTTTTCGATATCCAGACAAGCCAATTATGGCTTCCACCGCCCCATCATCTTGTATAAAATGAATTGATGGATTATCACCTTCGCCCGAACCGCCACTCGGGCCTGAAATAGCAATATCTTGTGTGCTGTGTTTGTCGCTTTCCAATATTATTCTACAATCACCGCGAGCTTTCATATGGAGTTTAGCCACATCCGATTCGCCACTATCCGCATGATCAGTGCTCTGATAAGAAAAAATATTTAATTCTGCGGTCTTATCTTTTTCTGCTTGGATTGTTGTGCTTATAGCCCCGGTATCTCCTTTTGGTCCGGTGGCTCCAGTATCGCCGGTATCTCCTTTTGCGCCGGTGGCTCCAGTATCGCCGGTATCTCCTTTTGCGCCGGTGGCTCCAGTATCGCCAGTATCTCCTTTTGCGCCGGTGGCTCCAGTATCACCTGTATCTCCTTTTGCGCCGGTGGCTCCAGTATCGCCGGTATCTCCTTTTGCGCCGGTGGCTC
>Ga0302132_10001197_pt1 | contig 14788 bp, 9 predicted proteins | sample CB9_321_MG_FD_203113 | JGI IMG/M metagenome (GOLD analysis project Ga0302132, IMG submission 203113) | Marine microbial communities from Western Arctic Ocean, Canada - CB9_32.1 | ecosystem: Environmental > Aquatic > Marine > Oceanic | place: Canada: Western Arctic Ocean | collected 2017-09-19
ATTTTTTCTTTGTATTCTGAGAAAAGATGACTGTGTTCAGGAAAATATCGTAGATATTTTTTAAGATTATTATTTCTCCGTAGCTCAATGTAATTGAGAATATGATTATTCATGTTAATTTTAAGATCCTTGACTTCCTCAAAATAAGGATTTAACCACTTGTATCTAAATGATCCACATTTAATCGTGTATCCTTTGATATGATAAGGGATAACAGGACCTTCATAAAATTTCATAAACTCTTCTTTAGAAGTATACTGATCTACAGTGAAATCTAACTCTTTAAAATCTGAAATATTTAAACGCTGAATATGAGTATCGGTATATTTGTAAACTTCAACGAGAATTAATGTATTTTCATAAATCGGAGATACATTTCTATTTTCTTTATGTTTCATAACAAACGAATAAGACATGGATTTATCTAAACTATCTTCATCTAAATTAGAGCATTCATCGAACATTTCCCTGAATGATTTTTTATCTTGCCATTTATTATATCCTCCGATTTCAGAACGAGTACTAATTGTCCACTTATCATTGTGATTAAATAGATTAACCATCGTCCCATCTAAAAGAGTTTCATAGATAATATCATTTACGGATGATATAACCGAAGTATCTGTTAAATCAAATGATTTCACCGGTGGTAAACATACTACTTTGTTATCTTTATTTATGACCGCTCCTCTTAGAAATAATTTATAAAAATCTGAGTTTGATTCATAGAGAGGTTTCTTATCATAGGGATAAGATATAATTTTAAGATCTTTAAAAGTATTCACTTTAAAACCTTGTTTCCTAAATTCTGAAATGTAATTGGGATGAGAGTTTATAAATGTTTGGAGTTCCATAGTTGGATAGTTGTATAAGTTGTATAAGTTAATTTATTTTTAAATATTAAACTAAATAAATATGAATTGACCTCTGAATCATCAACGACATGTATAATGTGTTAATGTGTTAATGTGTTTAATTTACATTTTTAAGATTAATTTTTTTAAATAAAATATCCATTACTTATAATAATGGATACTGGGGAAACAAGGGAAACAAGTGAAACAAAGGAAACAAAGGATGAAATACCTATTCATACCGATACCGATACTCCATTATTTGAAGTTGGCGAAGGATCTATAGAAGAAGATGTAGGTCAGGTACAAGAACAAGAAGTTTCGGACGATGAAGATTATGGTAGTCGCAATGAATTACCCGATGTAGATGATATACAGAGCGCCTATGATATCGGTGATACTCTTATTATCTTATTAAAATCAAAGGATGTACCTTTTTTAGGCAGGATTACCGAAATACTACCCAGCGAGAATTTATTAAAGATCACGGATGAAGATGAAAAAGAGTTTCGTTTTCTTTTTGAGGGAGGCGATATTTTAATGAATACTGATAGCTATGAAATCATTGACATGATTAAAGTTAGATTATATGATCCAGTTCAAGAAGCCGATGGAACCGATGGAGCCGATGGAACCGATGGAAGCGAATACAAAGAAGTAGATTTTGATTCCGAAATTTTAATGGATAAAATTTATAGTGATTTCGCTAAGAAAGATGATCTTTTAGCCGCTCTGATATACTCAATGAATATTTATGATAATAATTCAAAAATCAAAACCGCTCAACAAACTCTTGATATTATCTTAGAAATGATCAATTATAAAAAAGAGATACATAATTCAATTCCTCCTTTTATGATTCCTATAGTAGATGATAATCTAAAACAATATGATGATAAATTATTAATTACCGAATTAACCGATGAAATAAATAATTTAACGAATATCACGAGTTATAAAGAATACATTAACAATAATATAAAATATAGTAAACCGATTGAAACGACGAATGGTTATGGTTTGACAACAGAAGAGTACAGTGATACCTATTTACGAAATTGTTTACAAGATGATAATTGCTTCTCTATAAACGGTAGTTATACTTACGACGAACGTAAGAATAATAAACTTATCAAATGTGATCAAGAAACGATTGTACTACCGAATCGGTTACGATTTATAGGAGTATTAGAAGAACCTTTTAATGAAAATGTTTATTCGGTTAACGTTACCACATTAGATAGATTCAGTGTCTTTGAAAAATACATTTATGAAAAACTAAATTCATCGTTAAACATGTATAAAAAAGAGAAAGTAAAGGGAGTATCTATTATTAATGACGACGATTCAGAAGACAGAGATAAAGATAAATATTTATTACATAGTTTATCAGACAATAATTTTGATAAAATAAATTCAGAAATCAAGGATTTATATTCTGAGCTAGGGAGTTTATTAATCAGCGATGAGACAGTAAAGGATAAATTATATAATTATAATGATATTGAAAAAGCGTTGTTTAAATATGAGGCAACATTGAGCGATTTATCCTTAAAAGACAGGGAAAAAATTAGCGAAACCTTGAGTGAAAATATTAAAAAATATAAACGTAGGCGTTATTATTATAAGAAAGATGAGAGTGATTTAGAAGTGAAGAAGAATATTATAGATGATATCGGGAGAGTAAGATTAGCTTATGATTTGATTTTCGCTATGAAACGCCGAGATGAGAGAAACGAATATTTAAGAAAATTTATAGATCTTTTTACTCGGAGTTCTGAAAAAGAGTATGAAGATAGTGATTCTTTATATAATAAATATACGGATGAAATAATATTATGCAAGCACTATTTGTATGAGTGTAATATTAAGAATGATAATGATGTTTTTGAGAGTATGAAGGGTATCTTCGGCTTACCCCCTGAAGATGGTATTATCTCGTGTAGGATATGTGGTCGTAGTTTATGTAATGAAGATACTACATTATCGGATGGTTTTGAAGGTGGTAATCCTGTTTCTTCGCATACTGTATTAAATTCTGAAACGGAAGAAGATTTAATGAGAAAGGAAACACTTGATAAATATGAAAAATATATCAAAATAATAGAAGACTTAAGTGATAGTATAGGAATAGATTTAGTAGACAACGATAAATATGAAATCTTATTATCATTTGAGTTATTAGAAAATGATATTTTATCGGATAAACGATATGGTATGATGAACGTGAGTAATACTGATATTCATCCGCGCGTCAACTCCAAGATCAAAAACCTGAAAATTTTAGAAAAGAAAGAGAAAGACAAGGTGAAGAAGAAAGAATATAAAATCCAGCGTGAAACTATCATTCATGAATTTCAGAGATGGCTAAAGAATACAAATATACTCTTGATGTTGACGGCCTTATTATTATTGATTATTCAGACATCTGTTCCGACTTATTTTACGAATAGCAAGAATTCCTATATTGTATTAAATATCGAGGATCAAAAGTTAAACAATGGTGTTATCAATTACATGTGTCAGAAGATAAAACGTTTATGTGAAAAATACAATAGAGAAGACTTCTGGAATGATGGTTTGGATTTATATAACGAAAAAGAATACGATACAAACAGTATCCAGATTCAGTTAGGTCTGATAGTTCAATATTTATTAAATCCAAACTTCCCAAGAATAGTTAACAGAGTGTCAAAGTTAGAAGATTATATGTATAGTAAACAAGCTAAATATTTAAGACCCGAATGGACTACTTTTAAACCGCTGGCAAAGAATATAGCCGTATTAGAAACGAATAAATTCCTTTTTGATATAAGTGATAGTAATATTAGTTATTATCGTAAAATATATGGCGGTTATACGGTCGAGAATAGTAGTTTTATAAGAGGTAAAAGTATTTCCGAAAAGATAAATATATCCACTGGTTTGACAATTCCTGAAATAGAGATTTATAAAAATAATAGTTTCAAAGTTTTATTGAGAACAGTTGTATCCTTATATGGTAAGCATGAAAATAATTTATTCATAAGCATGACGATTGATAAATTAATCAATGATAGTCAAAAAGGCTCAGAGATAACTAAAATATTTGCAAAATATGGTAAGAGCGATAAGTTAGATATTCATAAACTGAGGAATAAAATTATCCCTGATTTATTAGCCTTATATGGTTCTGATAATAATAAGATCGCCTCTTGTTACTCAGATGAAAGATCGTGTAATGAATATATTCATACATTAATTAATAATTACGATTTACCATTATTAAATACGAAACCGAAGAGAATCTATATGTATAAATCACCTGAAATATATCCATCTTTACCATTTGGTAGATTAGCGGAAATGAAAAAATACGATTTAAATGGTAACGAAATACCAAATAGTGTAGAAAGATTATTTAGTATTTATGTCAAAGATGAAATGGGTGATCTTATTAAACGTTACGAAGATTCATCTTATAAAAAATACTATCCCCGATTAGCATTAACCGATCACCCTCTGGTTGAAAAAATAAAATTCAAAGCATACGAAAAAACACAAGATAACTTTGATTTTATATTAGCAACTATGAGAAAGAAAGGTTCTCTACCTTTTCTTAGTATATTGAAACCGAGAAAAGAATATGATTTAGATATCATAAATAATCTCTTTTTACTGAATAGATTGGAAGGTAGATTTACGAAGTATTTAGAAAAGCATAATCAATCTAAATTATATGATATCTTTCAAAGTATAACAACTTACCCTGAGAAGAAGATAAGCGATAAATTAGATTTAGATACTAAGAGTGAATTTTCAGATTTAGTATTAGAAACCGACGAATATATTAATAACATATCAAAATTCTTAACAAGTTCGGATAATGTAACGATAGATCAAAAGCGTAGATTTATCGGTATTTTCAAAGAATTTAATACAGGGAGAATATTATTTAATAATGAAAATTTAGTAAATATATTAAGTTTATTTATTAAGGATCCAAATTTAAGATATAAACATTTACACGATTACTTCGGTGATCTAAGAACTATTATATCAAGATTAAGAGAAAAAGAGAAACATAAGATCACATTGCCCAAATCCTGGAAATGTACGGATGGAGTCACGAATGAATATAATAAATTCATGGATAGAGATAACAATGATGTCTATTTATATTTACACAATAATATTTTTATGAAGACCAAAGATAAATATACTGGATTCAATATTTACAAAGATAAGAATGAATATTTTAAGTTTTTGAGTAATAAATTAGGCGATATGTTTCACGATTTAGATTTGTTAAAGGGTTCTGATGGTATGAAATATAATAATCGGTACTCTGATATTTATATGAAATATCATTTTATGAAGTTTATGAATAGTATAGTTGATATCATACGATCATTAATTGTATCAAGGACAGATATTACGAGTGACGCTAACGATTTATTTCAATCCTTAGAAATGAGAGATGAGGAAATCGTTGATGATATGATAGAAGTATTCAGTATGCTCCTGATGGATTTAATTACTCATACGATGTTTCAGCATTACGATCCCTCTTGGTTATTTTTAAACGAACAGAAATTAGATTTAGCGAATAGATTATCCAAACAAAAAGAAAGAGAGAAACAAGTTATTATTGATAAATTAGATAGTGCGACGAGAGAAGAAAGATTAGCAATAATGGAGAAAAATAAGATGGGTATTACCTTGTTTTATAAGATCGGTTCAGCGAAGGCAGGTGAATATGTCAATAGTGATGAATATAATACTCAAACCGAATCCGAAAGATCGGAAAGATTAAATGAAATTTATCAAGGAGCGAATTTAGAATTAGAAGTACTACAGGGTGAAACTTCGGATATCGTGGATACTCACGGTCAAATAGAAGAAGATGAAGAGGGTTACGATTACGATGAAGAATATGATCCGGAAGATGGTACCTATGGTGACGACGGTTTAGATGATGAACAAGAAATGGTATTCAATGAATAAATCAAAAATTAATATATATATAGTATATATAAATATAATGGACGTGTTAATTAATCAAATGGGGAATGAAATTTTTAATTATGTAATTGGATTCACAGATGGACGCGAAGCCGGGACGTGGAATAATACATCTCATGTAGCTAAGATAGAGATATTACAAGTATGGCTCGGGCCTCCGGTGTTCACTCTAAACCGGCAAATCGGGAACAATAATTATGCTTTCACATTGAACCAGTTGAGCGCCGTCAATGATCTGGGTGTAGTCGGGCGCCAGAACGCAGGCATCGCTCCTCTGCTACAATCTCACCGCGAAGGACGTGCACTATTCGATAGAGCATATACGTATTTAGTTAATAATCCCGAGATGGTCTGGAATGGAGAGGAATGGATCGAGGAAGTGATTAACGAAATTAACGAAATGAATATCGATGGCGGCGGTAAAAGACGTAAAAAAAGAAGTAAATCTAAAAGACGTAAATCTAAAAGACATAAATCCAAAACTAGAAGAAGAAGAAGAAGATAAGATAAATCTAAATATAAATACTTTTTTATTTTAAAACACTAATATGAATAGTGATTATTTAATTATTGATCCGAGACCTTTAGGCGCGTTCAAGGATGAGACATTTTCAAACTTTAAGAAGAGAGATGTTATCAATAAATTGTTCAAGTGTATCGAAGAAGGCAAGATAGAAGAGGCTTGTTATTGGGTAACAGAGTGTATTTGTTCGGGATATACTATAGAATTATTTGAAAAATTAATAATATTCTCATCAAAAATAGTTCATATCAATTCTCCTAAGTTACCTGAATATTTATGGCGAAAATATTTAACATTTGTATCGTCATATGATCATATTGGTAAAAAAGAAAGAGGTCAGTTAATACACTTGAGAAATACTCAGAGTGTAAGAAATATATTTTTTGATTTGATTACGACGATAACATCTTCTCCGAAAACGAAGCGATTTGATAAAATTACAAAAGTAAAGGAAGATGATTTTCAGTATAGTAATATTCAGAGTAAATTAAAAGCCACTATGCAGGTTTTACCATCTCATATAATAAGATTTACCGATCCCGAAGAATTAAGAATAATTATGAATGAATTTTTATTTCACTTGAAAAATCGTAACGGAGGGTACACTGACGCGATTTATTGGGTTGAGTGGTTGGTACAGTGGGAAAAAATAAATAAGAAAAAAAAGATTAAATTTGAGATAGAATGTCGTGATATTAATGAAGTGAATCCAAAACATTGTAAGGATCCAATATGGTTAATTTGGGAAATAATTTTTTATGAGTGTGCTGAGAGAGATGAGGGTTCCAGGAAGCAGATACAGAATTTATATCGTTTTTTTAGAAATGATTATACGTGTGGTAAAAGAGGTTCACGGATACCCTTAATCTATCATGCGATAGGATATTTGACCTTACCGATAAAATTTAATATACCGATCAGAAAGGATAAAAATATATTTATACAATGTCAGTGTAATGTGAATCTAATGTTTAAGAGTAAGAAGGGAAACGAAGTAAAGTCATATACACCGCCACCCGATAAAATTAAGAAAATCAATGGTCCTAAACAAGAGATAGCATTGTCCAAATTTAATAGTCTTTTAGATATAGACGAATTACATAGATAGATTTATCTTCTTCTGCGCCTAGTTTTGGATTTATGTCTTTTAGTTTTTCTCTTTTTAGATTTTCTCTTTTTAGATTTTCTCTTTTTAGTTTTACCGCCACCAAAACTACCATAGAGGCTGCCATCAGCAGCATGGGTGACACCACCGGCCCTTTCGCCAACCCGCGTGTTAAATATCGAGGCACTTGGCAGACGAGTTAGCTTGCTGCTGAGATCCATGTCCCCAATTTTAGCCGTCCGATCCTGTAACTCTGCGAAAACGCTGCTGGCAGCATCAGCCGTCTGATTCCGCAACGCTGCGAGTCGTGCGTCTACATCGCTGACAGGTGGTATCTGGGGTGCCACCCGAGCCACCCGAGCCACCCGAGCCACGCGAGCTTCGCGAGCCTCGCGAGCCTCGCGCTGGAGCCGGGCAAAGGCACCGTCATTCCGGTCATTCCGGTCATTCCGGTCATTCCGGTCATTCAGATTTTTCATTTATATACTATATATAAATTTATTTTGCTTAAATTATTTTTATATATACTACTATAAATGAAAATATTAGGACTCCCTATTCCAGATACGATAATGAAAATGTGTAAACCAGCTCAGGTTTATTTGATATTATCTTTGATAAGTATGACACTTTATTTAATATCTATGTTAGATGTTCATGATAAAGTATTAGATGTAGAACCGGCGGGTGAAGGGATTCATTATTATACGTTGAGTGGTTTAGTGATCAAGATTATCTTCACTATCTTATGGATATATTTATTGAATTACATTTGTCAATTTAAATATGGTAAAAAGATAGCATGGTTTATTGTATTGCTACCGTTCTTCTTTATGGGATTAATGTTAATAGGATTACTATGTGCGATATCTTTTATTACATTACAGAGTAAGAAAAATAAAGATTTACAACAAAAAATAGATTCACAACCTCAACAACCTCAACAACAACCTCAACAACCTCAACCTCAACAACAACAACAGCAACAGCAGCCTAAGATGGCTCAAATGGCTGTAAAAGAACCTTTATCGGAATTATTAAGATAAATCAATCAATCAATCCCTCACTTTCATCTGAATAGTTACTCGTTGTTCTGGAGTAAATATTTTTATTTTAATTCACACATGTTATTATATTATATTTAATCATTATTATTTTCTTTTTTCTTTTTTCTTTTTTTCTTTTTTCTTTTTTCTTTTTTCTTTTTTCTTTTTCTTTTTCATCCGTCTTTCGGGTGGAGTTGATTTACATATCGTTGAATAAAAAATAATATGTAGATCCGGGTCTTTATAATGATTACGAATTGCTTCTTCAATATATTTTAATGGGACAGTTAAAGGTCTAACTTTTTTACCATTTATTTCGGTGGGGTGGACCATTTTATCCCCCCAAACTGTTGCTTCCATATAATAATTCGAACGGTCTTCCTCATAACTATCATCAACTATTTCGGTGAAATATTCTCCGTATGGTTTGCCTAACTGGTTGAATACTTCGCGTGATATATTACATTTTGAATTTTCTACATCCGAGAAAGTCGCTTCATCTAAGTCTACATCACAAGATCCGATATCATAAATACCTGCGTGAAAATCAGGACCACCCTGCATACCGTGAAAATAAACAATAATATTTTCATCGCTGATATAAAAATCGGTCGGTTGGGCTTTTGCGTAGATCGCCCATGCTAATTTAGACAATTTGCTTTTGGTAATTCCATCCATATTAGGATGGTCATTTAAATCTTTTACAATACCAACCAATGATTTATTTTCGAGAGCTGCTTTAATTCTTTTAAATAATATAATATTTGAACCCGCGCCGTGGTAACCATCGGGGAAAACAAAACCAGATGTCCCAGGTAATGTCCCCGTTATTACTCTTGATTTAGATGATAATGTTTCATCCAATTTAATATTCATTCCTAATAAATATTGATCTACTTCATTCATGTGTGGTATAAATGAGACCCCCCCCTTTTTATCCGGTGGCAATGATCCATGACCACAAATTAATATATGTTTGTATTTTATTTTTCTTTTTTTAGATACTGTTTCACTTCTCCTGGATTTCCTTCTCGTATATGATGTTTTTCTCCTGTCAACGATGTGTGAACTTTGATCTCTGGATTTAACCGATTTTCTCTTCCCCTGAGTATGATATTCCATATTTAATTAGAATATATATTTAAATTTTCATATATATATATTAATACGCCGATTATGCTGTTTATGCCGAACAGTTTTCGCATTCAGTAGGATTCAGTGTAAACTGAATCGCTTTTGACGAAGGTCTGCTTCGTAAGTAATAAATACCGGTTTTTAATCCATTTTTCCAAGAATATGAGTGCATATTACTCATTGTTTTAATATTAGGCGATTCTAAGAATAAATTCATACTCTGACTCTGACAGATGAATTTACCTCTACTTATCGCCATATCAAGGATATTTTTCTGTTTAATTTCCCATACTGTTTTATATCTATCCTTAAGAATATCTGGAATTTCTGGAATATTTAGCACTGAACCATCGTTCGCAATAATTTTATCTTTTAGATCGGGTGACCAAATACCTAAGGAAATTAAATCTTCTACTAAATAATCATTCATAACCATATATTCTCCCGATAAGACACGCCTCGTGTAAATATTAGATAGGATAGGCTCGAAACATTCATAATTCCCTAGAATCTGAGCAGTTGAGGCTGTCGGCATTGGCGCGACAAGGAGACTATTCCGGATACCATATCGCTTAATATCTTCTCTCAATGAAGACCAATCATGATTAATATCTGTGACATTAGTTTGCCATAGATCAAATTGTAATTTACCATTATATACGGGTGAACCGATGAAACTACTATAAGAACCAAGATATTCTTCCCTATCAAGTTCCTCAGGTAAGATAGGATCAAGTTTCTTTTTAAGAATACTTAATTCATCCGAATAGGAGAACATATATTGTTTATATTTTTTCATATTTTCTTCTCTTTCTTTAGAGATTTCCATGGATGCTTTTAGTGATCCATAATAAATACATTCAAATATATTTTCATTGAGATCTTTGGCTTCCTGAGAATCAAACGCATAACCGAATTCAAAATATACATTTGCTAATCCTTGAACACCGATACCAATTGGGCGATGTCTAAGATTAGATGTTTTGGTTTCCTTAGTCGGGTAATAATTATAATCAATAATATTATTAAGATTCTTAGTTAGGCGTTCAGCTATAGACTGAAGACATTTGAAATCATATTCAGGTTTCAGATGTTCATAAAGTTCCATGTACCCACCGATATGATGATTATGATGATTATCGGTTTGATAAATCTGAGGAAATTTAACTTTCAGAGGATATTCACCCGAAATACCGGTTAGTTCCTTATAATCTTTTGTTTCGTAATTAATATTTCTTTTATTTAATAAACCCTTTGCTAATTCACAATAGACACAATCTGGTTTACTATAAACTACGAATTTCATATCGTTAGTTTCTTTATATTTTACAAATTTCTTGAGAGAGATTGAGGCGAGATTACATACGGCGGTTTCTTCAGCCGATGTAAATTCAACAATCTCGGTGCATAGATTGGATGATTTAATCGTGCCGAGATTTTGCTGATTAGATTTCCGATTACAAGCATCCTTGTATAAGAGATACGGAGTACCGACTTCTGTCTGCGAAGTTAAAATCGCTTGCCATAATTCGCGAGCCTTAATCGTTTTTCGGTGTTTTCCTTCCTTAACATATTTATTGTATAGTTTATTAAATTCTTTACCCCAAGTATCACTTAATCCTGGACATTCGTGAGGACATAATAGAGACCAGTCGCCATCTGATAATACTCGTTCCATAAATAAGTCTGGAATCCATAGAGCATAGAATAGATCTCTTGCTCTTTCTAATTCGTTGCCGTGATTTTTCTTAAGTTCTAGGAAATCAAAGACATCCGCGTGCCAGGGTTCTAAATACATCGCGAAGGAGCCATTTCGCTTGCCTCCACCCTGATCAACGTAGCGTGCCGTATCATTGAATACTCGTAACATTGGAACTAGGCCATTTGATACACCATTCGTGCCGGCGATATGTGAATCCTTTGCCCGAATATCATGAATACTTAATCCGATACCACCAGCATGCTTAGAGATAAGAGCACAATCTTTCAGAGTATCATAAATACCTGAGATTGAATCCTCTTTCATAGTTAGGAGAAAACAACTCGCGAACTGTTCCCTATTAGATCCAGCATTATAGAGAGTGGGTGTCGCGTGAGTAAAATAATGTTTACTCATTAAATCGTAATTGACGAATGCTTCTTTTAGATTGTCGCGATGAATAGATAAGGAAACTCTCATTAGCATGTCCTGAGGTCTTTCTACGATTTTACCATCGGTTTTGTAAAGATAACTTTTCTCAAGAGTCTTGAATCCGAAGAAATCAAAATCATAATCTTTCTGATAATCTATCACGCTATCAATCTCTACCCTATTTTGAATTACTAATTGATACATGTACTCCGCGATTAGTGGCTTGTGTTGCCCATTTGAATGATAATTATATAATTCTTCTATCTTTTCCGAAAAAGTATCCTTGGTGTTCTTGTGATGATTTGATACGACGATCCTTGATGCGAGGATTTTAAATTCTGGATTTTTACTATACATAGCAATAGATATCTGACTGGATAATTCATCTAATTCGGTGGTTTTAACGCCATCATAAATTTCCTGAACAACTTTTTGAGCGATTAATGTTTCATCAATACTTAATTTAAGATTGAATTCTGAACCTTGTGATAAAGACTTAATACGATTAAGAATTTTATCAAAGGAGACCTCTTCATATTGACCGTTTCTTTTGAGGACGCGCATTTTAGTTTGTTGTGGTTGATACATTTAATAGTTAATCAAATTTTTAAATAGAATAAATTTAAAAATTGGGAAAAATAAATAACATTTAAGAACGCCTCTTTTTAGAACGCCTCTTTTTAGAACGCCTCTTTTTAGAACGCCTCTTTTTAGATTTAAGACCCGCTGCTTCGGGTGCTACTACGGGCGCTGCTTCGGGTGCTACTACGGGCGCTGCTTCGGGTGCTACTACGGGCGCTGCTTCGGGTGCTACTACGGGCGCTGCTTCGGGTGCTACTACGGGCGCGGCCTGACCTGAGGGGTTGTATCCTACATTCATACTTGATAATATATGTTCTTTCATATCTAATGGAAATTTTCTAAATTCCCTTGATTTTGCAAATATTTTAAATGCTTCTCTATCCGAACGATGTTGTTTGAGTCTTTCTACGATATTTATTCCACTTAATAAATCTCTTTCAGGTGTTATTAATTCAATTACATAATTTAAGCGCGGCACGCTGGGGTGCACATCCATATATTGATAATTATCAAGTTGGTTTTTAAAGGTTGTTAAAGATAATGGGATTCTATATAATAATTCATAATCCCCAAGGGGGTTTTCAGATCGGTATGATACTTGTAATAATCCTACATTTCTAGGGGTATCCATGTATTGATAATGTTCTTCTTCGTGTTCTTCTGGCATTTCTATTATTGTTCCAGCTTTAGGAAAACTCCCATCCCATAACTCCCCCTCCCCCTCTGGGTATTCTAGGTCTTCGGGTCCTATATTATGTAATGTATCTCTAACATAATACATGCCATTTTCATCGAATAAACTTCTAGGCATCCATGGTAATGGAACAACTCTTACTACTCTACCAACAAAATCACGTTTATTTTCTTCTGTTATAATATTAGTTACACGTAATCCTCCTTTTTGACGAACTCTTTTAGATTTACCACCGCGTCCTGCTCTTTTATATAACTTGTCACTCATTTATATATATATATATTAAATATATATTTTTTCAAAAAATATATATATTTAAAATTAGTTTCATAATTTAATCTAAACTATGAGAATCGCTGTCACGGGTAAGATGTGTTCGGGTAAAACTACGCTTTGTAATTATTTATGTGAATTAGAACCGAGATTTGAAATCTTTTCTTTCGGTAAAAAAGTAAAACAATGCGCTACAGACTTATTTGGTATGAATCCTTTTTGCAAAGATAGACCTTTATTGATATCTTTAGGTCAGAAGATGAGAGAGATTGATTCTGAAGTCTGGATCAACTATGTTATCAATCAATGTGAAAATAAAGAATTTTGTTTAGTTGATGATTTAAGATATCAAAATGAATACGAGGCACTCGTCAAAAACGGATTTAAAATTATTCAGTTGAATGTTTCAGATGAACTACAAGGGAAAAGAATTAGAGAAGTATATCCACTTGATTATGAGGATCATCTTTCCTCCAGAACGCATTTATCTGAATTAAATAATTTTGAATGGTTATCATCCGATCATCCTCATTTAAGTATTGATACGGAGAAAGATCAAGGTGAGATTAAAAATACGATTAAAGGATTTATCTCTTCTTAGATCGCTTAGATCTCTTAGATCTCTTAGATCTCTTAGATCTCTTAGATCTCTTAGATCTCTTAGATCTCTTAGATCTCTTAGATCTCTTAGATCTCTTAGATCTCTTCTTAGATTGTTTGGACCCCGCATGCTGGGGGGCTCCGACTCCGGCTACCGCTCCGGCACCGGCAATAGCCGGAGTTATTTTACTCTCTGTCACTAAATCAAGTATTTTGCGAACAAGTTCCGGATCCAGGTCCAGTAACCCATTATCAGTGTCAGTTTCAGTGTCAGCTGTCATAATTGCCAATCGTTGTTTTGCTTTTACAAGCGCTTCGTGCTCTAATATTCCCGTTATTTTATCGCGGTGTTGGCGGTTCCATATTAATATCTCATTCATCATCTGCCCTGATACACCCCATGCCGCCCTTGGCAAACCAATTGTGCGCATGGGATAATTATTTGCAACACCTCTCCCTATAATATCATTCATATCAGTTGGAGAGCCATATGTATCATGGAATTCTTTCCATCCTAATAATAAACTCCCTACGGTTTCGGAATCCAAAGAAGTTATAGATGTTCCAGGGTGGTGCGTACGTAAATAGACCTTTGTAATTGTTTCAATATATCTCATTAAAGGTGACCTTACACGATCGGCAACCGGCTGCAAAAGTTGTTCTGCTGTCCACCCATTTATAATATTTATTAATTCATCTTTTGTTAAATTAGAGATCATACTATAGTTTACGTTTATAAATAAATTATATTTAATCCATATCTTTATTATGGAATATAATCTTGTGCCAATTACACGATTAAAAATTACTAAAGAGAAATGGCTAAATACACCTATTAAATA
>Ga0302132_10001202_pt1 | contig 14753 bp, 8 predicted proteins | sample CB9_321_MG_FD_203113 | JGI IMG/M metagenome (GOLD analysis project Ga0302132, IMG submission 203113) | Marine microbial communities from Western Arctic Ocean, Canada - CB9_32.1 | ecosystem: Environmental > Aquatic > Marine > Oceanic | place: Canada: Western Arctic Ocean | collected 2017-09-19
CGCACTCATAAAAACAGGTTCACTCATGAAGCATTTTTCATATTCATTAGGTGGGCGGCCTTCACCAATAAACTGCACGAACCCTGCTTGTATCAAAGATAAATAGCCTGGGTTCTGTTCTGTTATCTTCTTCTTATAATTCTTTTGGTCAATCATCTGAATCAAAATCACAGGGCCGAATTCCTGAGAGTATTTCTTAGCCCAATACCAAAAACCTGTCGAGTCGTAACTCGCCTTGCCCTCTTTTTCCATTTTCATTGTCTTTAGGACAGGTCTATCCACATTACCATCTATCAAATCATAAAACTTAGATTGAATAGTCAAATCGTATGGCAAACAATCACTCAGGAATATACAAGGTGCAGAAGTGATTTCCGTCCCTTTCATCATTTCCTTCATGTAGTGATACATTCTTGCCATTCCTGCTCCTGACCGAGTTCCGTGCATATAATCCCATAATTCGTTTCCCGAATCGGAATATTCATTCTCAATTAAAGCCTTCGCACCTTGATAATCTCTCCGTTGAGGGTCATTGGCTCCCCATATTAATCGTGTATAGGAGTTTAATCTCTCCCAATACGGTTCCTTACTTTTAACTTTGGCGGCTGTTATATTGTTTGAGTCACTTCCATACCCTCCAATAGCAAAGGTGTGGCCACCTGCCTGACATCCATTAATCAAAATATGGCACATAAGCATAGCGGCCTTTTTAATACTCATTTCTTGGAAAGAATCGTTAACACCTATTGGTCTTGACATCGAACCTGATAAATCCACCATCATATTCAAATGTCCTCCGCCACCAGGTAACTCTCCTTCTTCGTCCTCAAAGGTTCGCATTCGGGTAGTGACCGCAGGAGGTAAAGGAGGAAGCCAACTATCACTTATCATCTCTCCTACGGGGTCAACACCAGGAATCCACTCGGTAAATCCCGTAAAGGTGCGACCCAACAAAGTTAATTCTCCGTCTTGGCGTAAAGAAGGAACAATGTCCTTCAAACTGTCGAATAAGTTACCTACCTTGGGGATAGGCGCACCCTGCATAATAACATGAGGCGCATCTTCTATCACAAAGGCTGATTCGCGCCACCACGCTTCTTGCGTGATTTCATCTTCCTCTGTTTGTTGGATTTCTTTTTCTTCGCTCTCATCTTCAACCATTTAATTCCCCTCCTTCAAAATCTTTCGCAGGGAACTCCTGTCCTGCCGTTATCCATTTCATCATACGCTTGGTAAATCCTAATTCGCGCACCTTATCAGAGTCATTTACTATTGCGGTGTTAAGCCATGTGCCAAAAGGTTTATTCTCGGTGTAAAGAGGTAGTGTCCAATGCCAATCCGATTTAACATCATACCCTCCTCCCCCATCATCCCGTCTTGTAGTTTCCAATTTCTTAGGATAAAATTTCAAAGAAAGATTATGGGAATCAATATCCCACCCGTTCTTGAAAACTTCCTGACCGACAGGTTCAGGGAACTTCCAAATCATAGCCGCTTGAGGAATATTTCCCACAGCCTCTTGGATTTCCTTATTTATCTGTGACATAGCGGGCGCACCGTGAAAAGACTTGTTACACTCTTCACAGTATAAGAAAGGAATAATAGTCTTGATTGTTCTTCCTGATTCTGGGTCAACTGTTACTGACCTATTTGTTCCTACTCTTTTCAAGATATGATATTGTTTTAACCATTTAGTCTGTCTGTTATCTGCGAAAGGTGTAATAATGGTGGCTGAAGTTCCCCACCCCAACCTCGGTTCTGGGAATCTTACTACATCACCATCAGGAGTTTTAGAGGGTCTATTTCCATCTTTCCATTCTAAGGCGTTTTCTCCTATTGAATTAAAAAGAGAATTATAACCGTTGTTCTCATCTTTCAAATAAGAATCAGGAGGTATTTTAAGTTCCCATTTTTTTGTTCCACTATTAAGTTTGGCTGAATAAGCGAGTTGCTCGGTGATTAAGAAACGACTTTTTTGCTTAAAATGCTTCTGCTCCTTAACCAAGTAATCCTTAAAAAAGGCTTTGTAAGGTGTGAGAAAAGCCTTGTCTTCATTCGGACAAGGATTCTCGTCTTCCTTCAACACCATAGAAAGACTCTCATCCACAGCAGGAATCTTCACACCCAAATCATCAGGAGCAATTTTTAAGATTTTTACCAATCCGTCATCACCAAGCAACTTAATGTTGTAAAACTCGATATGTTCCGTTGCTGCTGCGAAATAGCCGTCACCCAAATCAATATCTCCCCCTCCACTACCTTCCCAATCCACTCCTGGGATATTAAATATAGAATTGTTGGAAGCACTTTTTAGTTCTAAGAACTCTGTATCATCTATTTCAGAGTAAAAGGCAAAAGACCCTCTCCCGATTTGCCAAGTTTCCGAAATATAATGCCCTATTTTTTCAGAAACTTGCTTACACCAGGTGCATCGAGTCATATTGGTGCGAGTATCATTCTGATAGTCACGGAGGGAGTAGTTGGTTCCATCAAAGTCCTTTTCCCCCTTTGACCAAACCCCTTCCACCTCTTTTCCAATATTCTCATCAAAGTATTCATGGCTTGTCATCGTGGATGCGAATGCTACGCGAGTTTTTCCTGAACACCACCGTTGCTTTTTCAGATTCCGAGATTGAGTTCCTATTTCTAAAGGAATGTCATCTGCCCTCACTTTCTTAATAGTAGTATCTTTTACCTTCATCTCTAATTCTCCAAAGACTCGTAAAATAGGCAACCCCTCTAATCCTGAATCTCCACTTCTAAATCGTTTCCTGAAAGAATAACCTATGATGGGACACTTTCCTGATGTCCCTCCATCCTTAACCATATTAAGGTAAAGATTAGGAGTGTCTCCCGTCTTTAATTTCCCAATGGCTAATTGATTTCCAAAAGGTCTAATGGAAGAATGGAATAAGCGATAATACAATTCACTACAATTAGCACATTTGACTAAGCCTACTGCGAAGAACTTAGGTTCGCCATTATGATTACGAGTTTTCCATGCTATCGAAGAAAATCCATCTTTTGTGTCCCCTGTATAAATCCCGAAATCCACAAAGTTAGCCCTATTCATAGTTTCACAATTCTTACACATCGGACATAAAACTAATCCTGAATCAGTCACCGTTCCTAAAGGTAAAATAATTTCATTATCAAGGAATTGAGCAACTTTGGCTCCTAAATTTTCCAATCCGCCTGTGGTCATCAAGACACCCCAAATCTCTGACATCAGCCGTTGACCTGTAATAGTAGCCCACCCCGTTCTATTTTGAGCCGAATTCATATCCTTCATATTGTTGTAGGTTACACTTTTAGCCGCAGGTTGAATATAGCCTGAAGCCATGTTCGTCCAAAGGCGAATTATCTGTTCGGCGGTCTTGGTGGTGTGTCCAAATCCATCTTCCATAGCCGAGATTAGTAAAACCGCAGCCAATTTATTCACAAAGTCATTAAGCGGCTCCCCCTCCGAAGTAGTAGGGGGTTTGCCGAAATAATTCACAGGACTGAGAATCTGTTGAGCGCGACAATACATTGGCTCGTCCAACACAGGGTCTAATTGGCGAACACCTAAATAACTTAAAGTTTCCCTTGTTCCATCATCCCAAAGGACAGCCACTTGGTATGGACATTGAGTAGCATAAGTTATCCTACTCTCATCCACACTCTTTACATCCACAATTTTTCCTTTTTTATTTTCAAGAAGATGTTTAACTCTCAACAAATCGGTTCTATTATTCAAGAAGGCTTGAGTTAGTGTAGGATAATATTGATAAGAATACTTGCGACCAAATCCACTAAAGGTATCTAAAGTTTCATCAGTAATGGGTGTAGTAACGGCCTTTCCCGCAGCCAGATATTTATCAGGATTAGGTGGTGCAATCAAACCCCACCAATACTGATAAGCCGCCTTTCTTAAAGTATTCAACTTAGGGTCAGAAGAGGTCTTCCCAGAATTCAAATCTATCATATTAAGCAAAGCCACCCACTCAGGAATAGCATCAGTCATAACCTGAACATTAACCTTAGTTAAACTCCATGCCCTCTTAGCCCTCTGCAAATTAAAACTATAATGGGGCCATTCAGTTAAGAAAAACTCCGCCTCTGCAATCATACCTTCTGCATAAGAGAATTCCTCAACCCCCCTAATTCCTTGATAGTGAATATTGGCGCGGTCACAAGCAGATTTAATCTGAGGGTTAAGTAAAAGAGTATTACTCTTTAGTAACTCCTCTGAAATGAAAGAACCGAGGCCATCATGCTCAAGGGAATACTTACTAAAACCCAATACAGTATTCAACTCAGATTGATTGGACATAGGATAACCTGTCATTATGTGGTGGTCTTGCTATTTCAGTTTGTCTGTCGAACAACCTACCTTTTTTTTTCATTTTTGTAAATATCATCCTCGTTTAAGGGTATAAATCGAAGTTATTCTTCAGAGAAGTCTAAACCAAGACAACAATTATTCCGTATGACCTTGAAGGATAAGTTTAACTATTTTCCTATAACGATAAGTAGCGAACTTAGTGATGTTCCCCAAATCAAAGAATGTCTCCCTGTTGGTAGCAGTTTGGTCAATTTTCGTTATTTCCTCTCCCATAGGGTGTTCATCGGTTATCTCCACAGGAGTCAAATTGCCATTAGCATCCAATCGAACATTCATGGAAGACAAACAGAAGTTGACTTCAATATAGTTCTCTTGAGCATCACCAACTAAACTTACATACAGTCTTAGACGGTTTTCAGAAGAATCATTGATAATAGCCGTAGCCGCCTCATCCCAAGAACTGCTCAAGTCATACACAGATACATAATCTCCTCTTTCAGCATTATCCAAGTCTATCACATAGTCTCTCAAAATATTACCATCTGAATCATCATGGACACTTTGAATCCTACGAGTAAGTTCCGCAGAAAAACTACCTCCTTGCCACGAATTCTCTGTTCGTGCCGTTCCGAAAGCAAGAAGTTCCACCCATCCAATACCTGTAAATTCTGTGTGAATCTCTTGTAGGAATTCATCTATAATCTGAATAGCCGAGTTGAGCGACTTATCGGTGCGAATGCTTGTCTTGAGTGAAGTGGTTTGCTCTAAGTTATTCTTAGATGCCGTAGGATAATTAACATTAGCATAATCATCTCGGAGAACTCCCGCATCATTAACCTCATCTCCCGACCGTTCCGAGCCTCCTTGTTTTAATTCAAGGAAAGTATCATTCGTAAGTAGGTCTTCTTGACCTGCATAGAGTATCTTAGAAGCGCGACCTGTGCCTGAACCTCCATACCAAGTAGGATTACGAATAAAGTCATTTGGAGGAAAACCAATAATGCTGGTGGTGTCTAATAACCCCATCTCGCGGTATTCTTCAGGAATTTGTTGAGGACAAGCAGAGTAAAGCCCCCATATTTTTGAGTTAATTTGAGTAGTGCTATTAAGGAGGCCAAACAAATCAGGTATTTGGGAACCTGTCAAATTATCCAACAAAGCGTCTATCTGATTGAGAAGTGCAAGTTTATCTCCCATAGTTAGCCAACGCTCTAAAGTCACTTTGCGACGAAGAATTCCTATGTCATTAGCAGAATAATTTTCCTTAGAGGTCAACAAGTCGCTAATTTGTGCTTGATAGAATACAATTCTTTCATTGTAAGTATGAGTATGTAAGTTCTTAGGATTTTCTTTATCTGTTCCTCGTAAAGTTCCATAATTCACTTTCTTTAGATTACTATCTCCATCTTTGAGTGTTAATTCTTCCATTAATACCAATCGGTAAATCAAGTAGGCCATAGGGTCGCCTGTTCCCCAAGCATTTTGAGGGTTGCCATTCCCTGAAGCCATTCTTCCGATAGCCCACATTTTCATCTCATACTCAGCGTAAGTCAGAGAATTGGTTAAATCCTTTCGGGCTTGAGCAAGCATAGAATCCCATTCCACCCATCGGCTTTGAGTGCGTGGATTGCCCCCCTCCCCCACTCCTATGCTTAAGGAACCAAAGGAATCCAAAGCGCGGTCAATATAACCTTTAACGATAGCCTCTCTGACGAATTCCTGTCCCGAAGCGAACTTACCAGAGGCTAAGGAATTTAACCCCGATTCTATCTGTCCATTATCACCCTTAGAGCGACCTATTCTGTGACCTACTACATAGGGAAGACAATCCATGACTTCCTTTCTGGTCACATATTCATTTCCACGCAGATAAGCCAAAGACCTTGATAACTTAGCAAGGCTATTGGTAAAACGCATCGCCAGAACTCTGTCCAATAACGCCATAGCCCCATGACCACGATTGATAGCCTGTTGACTTTTCATCAACTCAGTCCTATACACTTTGCTTTCCGAAATAGATGCGTCAATGAAATACCCTGAACTATTCACAGGAATCAAACTGTTAGAGTAATTACCCGAATTCCTATTATGAACCATAGGCTCTCCTTGAAAACTGAGAGGAATTGTCGCTTCAGGTTCATGAACGCCGAACCTCTGAGCAAACAAAGTGGAAATAATGGCAATATCCATTAAAGCGTTGTAGCCATCTTTGACATACTTCACTTGAAGTGTGTTCTTCCAAATCTTTTTTAATTCATGATACCGATAAGGAGCAATCTTATTGTCAATAATCATATCAAGAAGTTGAAAACGCGGTTTATCTGAACTTGAACTATCATCGAATTTCCCCATTAGAATTTTATATCTTTGGTCAAGCAACGCAGACGGGAAAAGTAGTTCCATATCAATACGGTCGGTGAAAGCCAAATCGTTTCCACCCACATGAGGGTTTGTGTCCATAAAAGCCGTATAATCAGGAGACTTAAACACTTCTCCTCGATATTCCACTTCACCTTCAGAAATTAAACCAAGTATCGCGTCTTCCACAGAGGCTTGTGACCGATTAACTTCGTTGAAGAACTTAATGGGTTGAGTAACAATTGGGCGTGGATAAGGTTGGAAGCGATACTGTAATCCAGATATTCCATCAAAGGTAGCATCTTCTGAAGTAATATCAACACCGTAAAGTAATTGTTCGGCTCTCTTATCCTTATCAACTTTCGCCATTCCTATCTCATTTCTCATTTCGCTATCAATTCTCTTTTTCCCTTCCTCTGTGTCGATGCGTTTATCATAATAAAGAAAACTACTTGCTTCTCTTTCAGTTATTTCTCTATCCTTTACTTGAGTAAGCAATTCCATAACTGCTTTTAACGCTCCGCCATGCTGAGAATAAAGGACTCCCCATTCAGACTCCTCTTTTCCTTCACTTCCCAATTTCCATTTGTCCATTAAACTATCTATGGTAACGCAACGATACCAATCCCAATGTTTTACTGAGGCATCTTTAGGAGGCCATCTCAACCACCCATCTTTTTCTTCTTTCTTTTCTCCCCCTCCAACCTTCAGAGGATTTCCATTTTTATCAGATAACAAAACCATATTCTTCTCCATCGCTGCCACAGCAATAGGGAAGGAATCAGGGTCTAAAACTCCTCCAATCCCTGCTTCTAATCCGAACAAGTTCAATGAATTCCTCTTAACAGAATTTAAGTTCACACCTTCATACTCATCCAGAATAAACACCATAGGATAACGATAAGCCTCTTTGGTGAATCTGTGGTCTTCCCAAACCTCAGTATCTCTTTCATTTCGATTACTATCCCAGACTTGTTTATCTGGGTCGTTACGGTTACTAATGAAACCGTAAGAGTTTCCGAATAGTAAAGCAGCACACTCAATCAAAGTGGTTTTACCTGTCCCTGGTATTCCACTTAAACGAGTAGTGGTGTTTTTGGAGAGCCAAGCGGCAATAAACATTTCCTTGTCTTCAGGAGAGTTGAAGCCAAAGACCGTTCCCAAAACTTCCATAAAATATCTAATCTTCCTAATATCTGCCTTACTAATGAGGCTTGAATCAGGACTATCCCCTCCTAATCCAAATCTGCTTACTTGCTTTGTTAACATAGTTTCTAATCTTGAAGACCCCTCCTCAAGATTATTTAAGTGACCTCTGGAAGTAACTAACAGAGAGTCATCTCCATCACTCTCCTCATAGATAGTTTGATTTTTCAGATTGCCTTTAGCGTCTTTACTCTTTATCTCCATACTATTATCCGAATTAATGAATTCGATAAATTGCCTTCTCGTTCCTACACTATCTGTAAGAGCAGTAATAGTTTCAATATCCACATTAGGGATTATTTCAATAGCGTCAGAACCGTATTGCTCGATAATATCCCTCAAAGTTTTATCCAAGTATTCCACGCGAGAATCTAAAAATTGTAATTCGTCATTATCAGCCATTATTTCTCCCCCCGTAATTTAACGCGAATTATCTGCCCCGAATAAGGAGTGTTTTTATCATTCTTCAATACTACTACGAAAGTGTTTTGGTGGGTTGGTCTTTCATCTCCTCCAAAGAAAATATCAGCAGTATTTTTCTCCATAGTGGCTTCTATTCTCCTCTCACGGCGAGCCTCTTGTGCAGAGTTTATCGCAGGTTCTCTGGACTGATTCTTTTCCACAATTAAACGAGTCAATTCTCCCTTGAAGGTCTGATATTTTTCTCTATTCAAAGAACTTCCAATCGCTTTGGTCTTGAATTCAATAGTCTCTCCAACTTTCCAAGTAGCCGTTAACAAAGTTGGTTGTTCTTCCATCTTTTTCGACAAGTCATTCCATTTGCTTTCAGTTCCACTCTGAATAAGTTGAACATCTCTAAATTTACCCTTATGGTCATAAAATTTTATTTCATCACAGCGAATAATAGTTTCCTCCCCCCCATCAGCAGGAATTCTCATGAATTCCGAATCACCAGGCAGAATAACACTCACTTGGCGAGGGAACTTCATCCACTCAGGGTTGTAAGAATTGGTAATCTCTCCGTGATACCCAGGCAATTTATCAGTCACACTTCCTTCAGGCAAATTAGGATTATTAACAGTAAATATCGCTTCAATATATCCTGTTGCACTTGAAGCCATGATAGACGGTTGAATGTCCCAATCCACCTCATAGGGTTTCTCATAGGGGCGCAAAACAGGATGGTCATGATTAAAGTCAATACCTATAACCGCCCGAATATCGAAATCACTATCGGCGGAATTCTTCTGTGTCGAAGGGAAACGATTCATCTGTGTATCAAAATTAGGTATAAGAATTATATCCTCCCATTTTTTAATCTTCACAGAGGATTCCTCTGGACTTTTGCCTGATTTGGTTGATAGAGCAGGAATTCCACCAAACACAGGCGCAGAACTAACTTTCTCAATCACTTCCACTTCAACTTCTGGAAACGCAAAACTTATATCTCCTTGATAAGTATGTGTTAAAGTGAACTCTTCTCCATCATCAGCAACCAAGTTAACAGTAATTTGAGGGTAGGTGCTTAGACTGTCTGAATCTTCTGCTCCAACAAGAGAACCAAGACCTAATAAATCCAAATCATCTTCCTCTGTTCCATGAGATTCTTTCGATTCATCAGAGTCAGCAGACGCATCCATCTGTTCTATTACTCCTAATGAATCAATGTTATCGGAGTCAGCAGGTGCAAAATCTATGACGATTCCCAAAACCTTCCCTCCTTCATTCCACTTGGATTCATCTCTGAACCATTGGAGGGAGGAAGGTTTTTCACCAGAACCATTAATTATATCTTGGACTTTTTCACCGATAGTGTATTGTCGGACAATACCCTTAGTAGGATTTTGCGCGGCTTTCCAGAAGCCCTTTTCATCCTCATAAGTCTCCGCAGGATTCACTACATCTATTGATGCCGAAAAGATAACTCTGACACTCATCCCTTTAGCATTATCTTCATTTAAGCGAATCCGATAGTTGGAAAATTTAAGATACTCCAATTCGCGGTCATTAACATAAGGCTCAAAGTGGCTATTGCTTCTCTTTGTAATAGTCATAAACAACTTCGCAGCAAGAGCCATTTGTTCTTCGACGGTTAAACTTTTCTTAACAGGTATATCAGGTGTGAGAACCTCATCAGGCGTTGCTTCAGGAATGGAAGATGGTGTAACGCCACTTCCTCCAAAAGAAGGTGTAGCACTTGAGGAGTCTGAAGATTCTGAAGGAGTAATAGAAGCAGGTATGGGAAAGGATTGTCCACTTGACTGAATCACAATATACAGATTCTTAGGAATAGTTCTGGTTCTGCCCTTGTGTGTGAAACCTGAACTTTCCCAAGTGCTTCCATCTGATTGAGGAGTGTAAAGGGGGCTGGAAGGAAAAAACTTTCCTTTCTTATCTGTATATTCATAATTTAAGGGTGTGGCCTTCAAAGCAGGAAAATTACCTCTGCGATTCGGAATATCTTTAACTACATAACGCCTTCCCAACATAGAAATCTTTTTCTGTTTCCATTTAGGGTCGGTGATTTCAACTACATCCCCGACTTCAACCATAGTGATACCTAACTAAAACTAACTGAGATACTATAAGAATGCTCGCTCATCAGTTAAAGAAGGTTTCTTTCTTGCCATTGAGAATATAACTCGGCTCGCAAATAATTAAGAAAATCATCAAACCACTCTTGATGAGTGTTCAATAACACATAGATTGTTCTTATCTCAGGAAATTGTTGAGCATACAAAGTTAAGTCATGAAGAAAGTCATCCATTGTAATAGACAATGCGACCCTATACATTCTGGCCGTTTTTTCCTCGCCTACTTCTCCCTCTAATTGTTTCCAAAAAGAAGCGTCAGGAATAAATAATAAAGACAATAATTCTTCATCCTCACCTTGCACTTTTTTCATTCCAGCGAAAGCATTTTGCGGAGAGGTAGCCTCCAAATATTTAGACCACAATCTTGAATGAGAAGGAAGGTGAACTGATTTAAGCCACTTCAACCATTCAGGCATCTGATTGACAATAAATCTCCGCCATACAGCATTACCCCCCACGATAGTCACGACATTCACACTCACGAAGAAGAATTAGAACTTCTGAATTGATTTCGCTTAGGTTTTCGGTCTAAAGCATCAGCATCCAGAGAAAGAACTTCCTCACTTAAACTCACATCCAATTCAGGTATCTCCAATTCAATCCCTTCAATGCCAATATCTGCCCCATTCAAATCATTAACAGAACCAATTGTCCATTCTGACCTACTATCATCACTAATGACAATCTTGCTTTCTTCTTCCATTGAAGAAATCTGTGCGGATTGAGCCAATTCTAATTGAGACACGAATGAAGAATCTGCTCCTAAAGTATTATTTGTTTCCTTAGTTGAAGTATTCTGAGAAGACTTTATTTTAGCCTGTTCCACAGCCATCGCTTCTGCCAAACCAGAGACATTAAAGGCATTCGCAGCCAAACTCTCGGCTCCTGCGATATTGAAAGCGTCTTTTGCTCCTGCAACTACATCAAAGCCTGTGGATGTTCTTCTCATACTATTAGCATCAGTCGAGGTCTGACCTCCCTGCCCAGGTCGTGCTTGAGATTTAATATGTGCGACCATTTCTTCCGCACTCATATTAGGTGTTGCTTCCGCAGGGTCAACTGACCACATTTTACGAGTTTGAGTTTCCCGCTTCATCGCATTCAAGATGTCACTACGCCCTTCATCCACTCTGCCTGAAGATTCAGATGACATTAAATCTATGGCAGTTTCATTAGGCTTTCCTCCACTCATTCTATACTGATTATCTGCGACCTTAACTTCTTCTTTAGACATACCATTTTCCATAGCCAAGACATTTACAGGGACGATAGTGGAAGCCTTCTCAGGAAGTTTATCCCAACCTGAAGTGGCTTGTTGTTTCATCTCTAAATTATTCTGTTGTGCAGAATAAATATCACTACCCACACCTGCGACCCCTTGCGAGGTAATGGTATCATTGGCTAAAAGGGAATAATAGTCCACCTTTCCTAACGCAAGGAGAGATTTCGGTGCAGCGTCGCGAGGGCCGCCGTCAGGCCCAAAGGACACAGGTGATTGATTCTGAGACTGTCGAGGTTCTTCACGGACAGTCTCTTCAGTCATCGAAGTTCCTATATCATCATCAGTCCCAAACAAAGTATTAAGTTCTGACGCGGATAAGGCAGCAGCATTAGCATCTAATAAAGCAGCATCAGCAGCATCAAGTTGAGTTTTAACTCCTGAGAAATACTGATATGCACCTTGAATGAGTGGGCCAAATTCATTTGCCATAGTCGTCAGCGACACAATAGTTTGAGTAGTCGGGCTTTCAGGGTCAATTATCTTACCCCCATGCTTATCCAATATAGCCAACAAAGGAACAAGAACTTGCTTGGTTAAATCATCATTCAAACCCAATCTCTTAGCAAACTGACCCACATCTGCATCCCCCAAAAGAGAATCTATCGAAGATTTCTTAGAAGGTGCAGAAGGTTTAGGTTTAGATTGATTAATGGGTCGTTCTTCAGACACGAAAGACTTAGGTTCTAAAATATCATCAAAGACCATAATTACACCATCCACAGTAGGCAGACATGGTATTTAACCTATGCGATACCGTCAGATTTAGGTGGACGAAAAGGTTGAGCAATCGCATCCACAATCATTGTCACTATTTCTTCTCTATTTTCGGCTTCTTCTGGCTCGATAATATCTAATGCGCCCATGATAGAAGAATTAAACCATCCCTCTAAAGACTTAAAATCTCTGGTTTCACCCTCTTTACTCGTAGTAACAAGTAATTGATTAAGATGTTTTAGAAACTTTTTAATCTCACGCTCATAACGGAGATTCTTATAAGTTAAAAGAGTATATAGAAAATCCGAATTGAGAAAATCATGAAGTCTATTTGTAAGGGCGACCTCTTCATTGGCTAAATCTTTAACAGTAGTCATGTAGGCTTGAGAAAGTAAAATAGTGCGCTCATCATCAGACGACATTCCCATTATATTCTCCGTAAAGTCCACAAATAGTTTTTCTTGGGCTTTGATGCGCTCGTTCTCTAAGGAAAGTTTAAGAGTTCTCAAATTGACTCGTAAAGCATCAAAATCTTCTGAGCCTTCCATTTTTTCACCTCAAAGACCTTGACTACTATTGAATCTTTGAAGAATATTGGTGGTTGCGAGAGGGTCATAGGGTTGTTGTTCAGACCTACTTTCCTGCGCTTCAGCCAATTCACTCAATTGAGATTCTAATCGCGCCAATCTTTCTTCAGCCTCAGACATCTTCTTACCCCATCTAACTTCCTGCGCCACACCACCCACTACTAATCCTGTCACTCCTGCCATGACAACGGCTAAAGTGCTGTGACCATCTCCAACCAAATTATGAGCATCTTCTAAGGCTTTACTTATGGTGCTGTTCTCAGCCACCATATCATCTATCTCACCCTTATCTAATTCCAGAGAATTCAAAAGAGAACTTCTTTCTCCCAACCGCCGATTTATTTCTTTCCTGATTTTATGAGTGTCAGCCGAGAACTTATCAAAGTCTTCCTCAGATTCAACAGGAGTGTTCAACATAGAACCCCACAAATCATCTAAATCATCATCAGCCAAATCTTCTAAGTCAATTTGTTGTTTAACATTAATGCTACGACCTTCAGCAGCGAACATCTTAGGCATCCAATCTCCGTTGCCTTTAAGACCGTCTAATAAACGATTAGTCTTAGACCCTAAATCTAATGAAGGAGTGTAAGGCCCATATTCAGAAATCTTCTTCATACCTCGGATTCCTTTCCCTCTTTGAAAGACAATATATTTTCCATTATCTCCAAAAGTTTCCAAAACTTCATCTTCAGTAGGAATAAATTCACCTGACCAAATATCCTTCGTTCCAGAGTTTTTAACACCCTTAAGATATTGTCGAACAAAATACATTAAATCACCTCATAATTAGGATAAACATCCTATTTCTGTCCGAATGTAACGGTTGGACTATAAGAATGTTGGCTACGCCCTAACCCCAAAGAAAGAGTAAGGAATTATAGACCTTATTGATGATTTCATCATCTTCTAAAGAATCTTGATTACTCAACAAATCATTCATAGCAACGATAGTGGAAGAAATATTCCTTCGCTTTAATCTTTGAATCAAAACTGATAATTCCATAGCGTCGGCTCTGTCTTGATACCCCTTAGATTTAATGTATCTCTGCAACTCCACCAAGTCCAATCTCCATCGGTTGCCACTATGCTTCTGATAACCCGTTGTAGGACAAAACATCTTACGATTCCTTAACACTCCAACTATCTCAGGAGCAGTATGTCTTCGACTTTTTCCTAAGCCAAAAGAAATGTATTCGACAATTTCTCGACTACTTGAAGCACCATTACCTTCCAAAAGATATTTAACAATATCGAAGATTAATCCTTCGGTTGCTGGTAGTGAATGAAACTTAGGTTTCTTAGGCTTGACATCCGAGGACATGAGACTCACCTACTATTGTGCTGTGCCATACTGCTCTTGAAGGTTAGTTACAAACGCATCATATTCTTCAGCCCAAAGTTCTTGTGCATCAAAGCGAATACGATTTGGCAACTCCTTTTCCCATGATTCAGTTGCAGACTCTAAGGTAAGAGAATCACCTTCAGCCATCATATCTGCGATGTCATTATCTTTCTCACTCTCTAAATTCTCCTTTAGTTCAGCGCGAATAGCCATCAAACGAGTTTTTCGGTTCTCCCGATAATAATGGTAGGAGATGTCTATGACCGCAGCACTACCATTCACAGGGTCACCTGTTTCCACATACTCATCAGGAGATTCAAACAATCGCTTGAGTTCTGTCTTATAGTCCGAGGATTCGCTATCAATAGCAGTAAATTCC
>Ga0302132_10001203_pt1 | contig 14749 bp, 26 predicted proteins | sample CB9_321_MG_FD_203113 | JGI IMG/M metagenome (GOLD analysis project Ga0302132, IMG submission 203113) | Marine microbial communities from Western Arctic Ocean, Canada - CB9_32.1 | ecosystem: Environmental > Aquatic > Marine > Oceanic | place: Canada: Western Arctic Ocean | collected 2017-09-19
CCTCTGAAACCATACAGATGTACAACCTGATATCGCAATCGCTCGTCGAGCTTTCCACGGTTGGATTGGTCGCGTATGTGGTGCGCCTGTCATTTGGATATTTGAATCATCGGCTCGATGTGTTGGGCAAGGATGCCTTCGTGTTCTATCGCAAGGATACATTCAGCGCGACGGACCCGGCTCTGGACGACACGGAGGCAACATCATGAGTCGACATCCCGATGACAGCCAACCGCGTTTGGACGCGCTATGGCTGATGGACTTCGCCAAGTCGGCGCGACGCCGCGCCCGTGCGCGACAGCGTCGGCGAGACAATTATCCTCGTAAGTCGTTGATTCTATTGGCGTTATGGATATTCGCGTGCGGTTTGGCGTTATTTTCATCTATTTTTGGGGACTTAACCCGTTCATTCTAAAGGACTTACGGTCCCCCCTGCCTTGACATACATCGCGGATTTTAGTACAATTAGCATATGAGCATTGAGAAAGTAACTGCCAAGCCCGAGCGGGCAACCGTGTCCATCGGCAATTATCTCACGCACCTCGATGAGACCAAGCGCGGTCTTGCGAAGCTGTTGGCGCGAGAGAACATCATCGTGCGGCACGAGTCGGTGCCGACGGCGTTGTTCGATGTTGTCAATCGCACGTTGATACTGCCGAAGTTTGACAGTGTGACCGTCGACCAGTACGACCTCCTGATTGGGCACGAAGTCGGGCACGCGAAATATTCCAGCGGTCCGACTTCGGTGGCGATTCTCGAAAAGTGCCATGAGTTCGACGGTCTGCATACGTACCTCAATGTGCTAGAGGATACGCGCATTGAACGTCTGATGAAGGATGAATATCCCGGGCTGCGCGCCAGCTTCCGTCGCGGATATGCGGACTTCGCGACCTACGGTCCGCTGTTCAAAGAAGAGCCTGGCGAGGACATTGCGTCCTACTCGTTCATCGACCGAATCAACATTCAATACAAGGTGGGCGCGCATCGTGCTGTGCCCTTCACTGCGGCGGAACGTGCCTACTTTCCCCGTATCGATACCCTTGATTCGATGACGGCCGCCTTCGAGTTGGCGAAGGAACTCTACGACGCGGACGTGCAGAAGCAGAAGCAGTCTGCGACCGAGCCGTCGCAGGATTCTGATGACCAGTCACAGTCTTCTGAGGACGCGCCCTCGACGGACAGCGACAATCAAGAGGGACCCGCCGCAGAGGGCGATCGCTCAGCCTCGTCAGAAGATGCGCCATCGGGTGACGGACCCCAGGGCGAGACACCGACAGACGGTGCGGACGGTGCGTCGGAGTCTGGAGATGATGCGGAGGCCGATGCGGAGGCCGATGCGGAGGCCGATGCGGAGGCCGACGCGGATGCGGATGCGGAGGCCCCGTCAGAAGATGCAGGCGGTGCCAATACCACCGACGGTCGGTCGGGTCCCGTTGCGAAAACGGATGTGGCGAACTCAAAAGCGTTGGAAGGCATTGCGTCGCAGAAGCCGGAGGATGGTTCGGCACCGATTGCTGTGGACTTGCGACCGCTGACCGACGCGCAAGTCGCCTCCGTTGATGTGCCATTCTTTGAGGATGTGCATACGTTTTTCGGTGTCTATCCGACACTGCACGACGCCGCGCGCCGTTACCTGCACAACTTCTCGACCAAGCACGGCGCGACCATCAAGTTCATGGCGCGAGAGTTCGAACTCAAAAAGACTGCCAAGCTCGCGGAACGTGCGCGGACATCTCGCACGGGACGGCTCGATGTATCGAAACTGTATGCCTACAAGTTCCGTGAGGACCTGTTCAAGTCGGTGACGGTGGTACCTGCGGGCAAGTCGCACGGTATCGTGGTGCTGATTGACGGTTCAGGCAGCATGCAGAGTGTCATGAGCGACACGCTCGACCAAGCCCTGCTGTTCGGGTGCTTCGCGAAGGCTGTTGGCATTCCGTTCAAAGCCGTGGTCTTCTGTTCCGGTCACCGTGTCGAGTTCCCCCGCGACCACGCCGTGACGACACCGACACTGCGCCCGTGCAATGTGACACTCACCACCATTCTGGACACGACCGCGCCGAAGTGGAAAGACCAGCTGGTCGCGACAGCCGCCTTCGCGATGAAGTATGAGCAAGGTTCCGATGCGGTGCTTTCGGCACGCGACCCCGAGACTGGCATGCTGTATGTGGACAACAGCAGCCGATACGCGATTAACGAACTGCCCCATACAAGCTTGGGTTCGACGCCTCTGTATGGCGCGTTGTTGATTGCTGAACGTCTTGTCGCCACGATGAAGCGTGCCCACCGTCTGGACAAAATGACGCTGCTCGTGGTGACTGATGGTGATGACAGTGCAGGCCTAGAGACGGTGACCGCACCGACCGCGGGCCCAGAGACTCCCGACATCTACCTTGGTCGCGAACGTGCCCTGATTATTCGGGACACCGTGACCCGGAAGGTGTATGCCTCCTTCCGCGAGGAATATGGGTGGTACCACGCATCGCGCAATGCCATCCCGACCGCGTTGATTGACAGCATTCGTGAACGTCACGGGTGCCGCGTGGTGACCATCAAGGTGCTAGCCGCCCGCTACGGCCGAGGCAGAGGATATTCTGGTGGATACCTCAACCGTGCGAAGCAGTTCGCCCGCAGTGATGCGCAGGGAACAGTATTCAGTATCACCGAGGAGGCCGCGTGTGCCAGCATGAAAGAAGACGGGCAGGTTGTCTTTCCCGCCAAGGACATCATCGGTGATGCCGCCATCCTTGTCACCGCGACCCGACTCCGGCTGGACATCGATAATGATGCTGAGATCTCCAGCAAGACACTGTCACCCGCACAGATTAAACGCGCCTTTGTCAAACGCAGCGTGAATGCCTCACGCAATAAAGTATTCGTGCAGACAGTCATCCCGTTCCTCGCATAGACACAAGGACACAGACACTGACACACAATCCTGTGTGACAGGACAGTAGGACAGTAGAGAGAGACATACATTATGACGACCAATACAAAGATTGCCGCACAGTTCGCTGCCAAAGCCCTCAGAGAATCGCTGACCACACAACTCCGCGATGCGTTCGGTGCGACGGTATCTCGGAAACAACTGGCAACCTTCGAGGAGGGGCACGGACTCAAGGTGCAATGGAATGCACGACGTGACGAGCCCGCGCAGACATTCCGCACCCCGTTGGGCTTTGTGCGGCCGGCTAGTGCGCGTGGGGTGTATGCGATACCCCCAGCGTGTGATGTACACTTCTCTGCGACCGACATCCGCGTTGAGACCGTCGAGTTGGTGAATGCGGAGGGCGGGCCGCTGAGTGCCCCTGAAAATGAGGCAGCGGCGGCGGGTGCTTATGGTTTGACGCAGGTGTAGTCGGCGGAAAATTTGCGGGGGAGATGGAAAAATTCCGTTTCCCCCGTTCGTTGAACTCCACATGGCTCTATCCTAGTCCACCCGAGAGGGCGGTAAATAGGACACGATAATGAAAAACAAGCAGAAAATGACTAGCAACAAGAAGCAAAAATTACTCACCGCGCTTATCAAGACCTACGGTTCGTTGGTCACCCGAAAGAACCTACTCGAATTCGAAGCTGCCGGCCGCGGCAACGTTTGTTTCGTCGGCCAATATCGTTCGGGGCGTGGAAAGTATCAACTGCCTGCGGTCTACGAATCGCCAGAGCAGCATGATATCCGACTCGCGAAGCGGGCGGTGCTAGATGTTCACCTTCTTTAAGGAAATATAATGCGCTCAGAAATCGTCGGCTCTCCAGAGGCCGCAGCATCATCCGTCCTAGACGCCTTGTGTCGCGTGGAGATGACAAGTCGCGAACACCAGCTTGAGCTTGCTGAATGGCTCAAGGACCAGATTAACGATTGCATGGACAATGACTCGTGTCAATCCGTAGAGGCATATGCTGAAGTGTTACGGGCGTTTATGATGTTGTTATATGACGACACGCGACCGGGCAATGATGTATAGTAGTCAATATCTTGACACAGAGGAACAGAACATGAGTGATTTTACATCAAGGTCGGTATTGAAACGCAAAGAGGCACAGACATCCACCTATCATTGGATGATTGATAAGGCCTATGGCGCATGCAGTGATTTCCGATTGCCTGTGCATGGTCCCCATGATTGTGATGCTGATGAGGCATTCGGTCCTCAGGCGGAACGATTCCTTCTGCTTGATGATGATGGCGTAATCTGCTATGGTGGGCTCATTCAAGGCACCGACTATGAGGGCGCTGAACCACTCGATGATTTTGGCACTCTACACATGGCAAAGACAATCAACACACCAGCACTGCCCTATACCAATGGATTCGGCTATTGGTTCAACATGGTGAAGAAAGCACGATTAGCAGCTTGTGCCAAGAAGGATAATGAGGTATAATAGTCGTATGGAAGTTGAGAAGAATACTCCGACCAATACAGATGTGGGGGAGATGGCCGTGCGTAGCGAACAGTTTGATACACTCTATCGAGGCAATAAGAATGGCAGTGTCCAGCAATGGACCATCAGTGTGAGTGGCGCAACGATTACGAAAGTCTATGGGCAGGTTGCGGGGGCTGTGCAATCCACAGCCGATGTCATTCTCGTGGGCAAGAATGTGGGGCGCTCAAATGCCACAACGCCCGTGACGCAAGCGCGTGCGGAAGCACAATCGCAATGGGAGAAGAAGCTCAAGTCAGGCTATGTGCGTGTCTTGTCTGACGCACAGTCAGGCGCAGTCGATACACAGTTCATCGAGGGCGGTGTAGAGGTGATGCTGGCGCAGAAGTTCAGTCAGCATGGGGGGAAGATAAGCTATCCCGCGTTCGTCCAGCCAAAGCTCGATGGCGTGCGGTGTATTGCGATACTGGAACAGGGGGTCTGTACGCTCTGGACGCGGACACGCAAACCCATCACGGGTGTGCCACATATTGCACGGGCCATTGAACAACAGTTCAGTGGGCGACGCGGGCCCGGCCTGTCGTCGTGGAAGCCGCTGGTGTTGGATGGCGAACTGTATCAACATGCGTATAAACAGAAATTTGAGCAGATTGTCTCGTTCGTGCGGCAGCGTGTGCCAAAGGCAGGGCATGAGGTGGTCGAGTATCATGTCTATGATGTGATTGATGAGGGCGATATGTTCGCGGCCCGCACATGGACCGTGGAGGAGTTGGGCCTGCGGGCGCCTATGCACATGGTGGCGACGACGGAGGTCGATTCGCTCGATGAAGTGATGTCAATGGATACACAACATCGTGCGGAGGGTTATGAGGGCACCATCGTGCGGCAGGCGACAGCCATGTATGAAGCTGGGCGTTCGATGGGGCTTCAGAAGATCAAACAGTTTGATGATGCGGAGTTTGTCGTGACGGGTGTGCGTGGTGGGCGTGGGCGCATGTCGGAGTGTGCCATCTTCACCTGTTCCACGGAGGGCGGCGGCGCGTTCTCCTGTAAGATGGAAGGGGCGTTGGATACGTTGAAGCCGTATCTGACGCAACCCGACACGGTGATTGGCAAGACGCTGACAGTGCGGTATCAAGGGCTCACCAATGGTGGTGTGCCACGGTTTCCGATTGGTGTGGGTGTTCGCGATTATGAGTGACACAAAGAAGCAACGAGCGTTGGACAATGCCGAGAAGAACGGCTTCGACTATGAGAAACTTGTCTATGAACGTCTGCGTCAGATTGAGGTCGGACGTGTCTTTGAGAAGTGGCATTCGCTATGCAAGATTCGCATGTCTGAATCCCTGGAACAATTAGGGCTTGGTCCCTATCAGCATGCCGATGGATATCTACCAGACACGGGCAATGGGACGGGGACCTACGTGGAGGTGAAGTCTGGCGCGGGAGTCGAGACAGACAGCATCGATAAAAAGTGGGTTGGGGACCTGCTCTTGTTTCCTCGTGGATGGTACGGGTTGTCTAATCAGAAGTCGCTATTCGGCAATCCACCCAAGGTTCTCTATATATTTGCCGGGAAGAAAGAACATTCTGCGTATCGAAATATATTCATGAGTGCGTTGAACGAGGCGAAGGAGAGTGGCCAGCCGTGGGCGAAGTATGTCGAAGCGATACGGTTTAGTGACATAAACACAGCGACGATTACGTCATTGGTGGGACCGGTCACTGGCGATAGCATGCTATGAGTGAGAGACAACGAGACACAACCACGGCGACACGCACGGTGGACATGTGCCTGCGCGTCACGGAACTGGAGTATCTTGACGAACTGCGTCGCGAATTCCATGTCATTGTGTGTGGTACATCGGATGGCGGTGTCGAATACTATCATAGGAACTCCACGGTGATGGACGTGGAGGCAAACCATCGGCCGGTGGAGAGCCATGAAAAGCTATAATATCACATTGACTGAAGCTGAACTGCTCGATGTTGTGACTGCCCTGGAGGCGGTTCCTCGGCGCGTGTTGCGTCGCGGGCCTACTGCGACTGGGATGTACGAGTTGCCGCGGCGGATTGTCGATCAAGCCGCGGAACAGTTTGACACGGTGCGGTATGGAGAGGCGTCCAGCCGCAACTGGAAAGCCGGGCAGTTATCACTGCCCTATGGTCCATCGCGATGGTGGGGCTGGATTACTTGAAAGCGCGTTGGTGAGAATAGCTATGGCACAACAGAACACAAACAGGACACGTACTATGAAACTTAATGTAGAAGATAGACCAATCGGCAGCCTGAATGCAGATGAGTTGTTTGGGGCCGCCTTGCCGAGAGTGCCCCCACCGGTCGCGTATGAAAAGCTGGAGGCATTCTATCGTCGCGAACATGGCGTGTCGCTGTTGCTGGATTCGGTCACCTATGACTATTACCTTCCACGATACACGCAGAATAGACCACGGAGGCAGCTATGAGTCGCGGACCGCGAGCCAGAACGGATGTCGAGAATGAGCAAGCCTTGGCAGACCTCGCAACGATGCCGGTGCGTTCGCGCAAGTCCACGAGGCGGACCGTGGTCGAGGAAGAGTTGGACGATTTTGAAGATGGAACTGAAGTGCCAAAGGCGAATTCAAAATCAAAGTCTTCGGCGAAGTGGAGTGATTATAAAATGGGGCGATGGCAGTGCCCCTCGTGCAAAACATGGACCCGCGACCCGTCACATCGGTCGTGCCTCGCGTGCCGTGGAATCGGCTAGACTAAATATAAAGACATTAGTATCGTTTTTATACGGCACAAGGGGGAACCACCATGCGACCGAGAGCTAGCCGATTTCATGTAGAGTATTTCTTTGGAAAAGAGGGCGGCGCCCAGACCCACACTCAGTTGTTCTCGTCAACGAACAATCTGTGGAATCCGGCCACGCGCAGCGAGACGGGCGTGCGGTCATATCTCAAGGGACGGCATCCGGGCTTTGAGATTACGATTGTCGATTTGGAGTTTCAGAACAATGCCGGCGAACCCATGTAGTGCAATACGTTTGACACGGTATCATGTGTATGGTATAATTGTTGGTAATGAAAGAGTCATTTATGGTTGACCAGGAAATTAACGAGTCAAGTCTTAGTCGTGTGTATAGGCACAACCTGCTACACGATTGTGGTGCGCTGACTGCCTGGCGGAAAGCTGAGAAGTGCGGGGATGGACGCCCCTACTCACACGCGGAGAATGCGCAGCGCAATCGTTCGTTGCTGGCAAAGCTCAAAGCGCGTGGGTATGGTGTGACGACGCTGCACGGCCGGTATCCCGAAGGCGGCCGCACCACGACCGAAGACAGTTACTTTGTCGTCGACCTCGAAGACACGGGCACATTGCAAGCAGAACTTCGCACGCTCGGACAGCAGTTCGACCAAGACAGTGTGTTAATCGTGCCGAGAGGCGCCGTCGCCGGGCAGGCAAAAGCCTTCCTGCTCGGCACGAATCGATGCCCGGGCAACTGGATTGGTTTCGGCACAAAAGAATTCTTCAACCACGGCAAGTTTGGATACGATTCCAAAATTTATACCTCGTATGTCAATGGACGCCCCTTCATCTTTGAGGAGGTCGGCGCCGACGTGCCATCGCCCGGTAGCGGATTCGGTTGGTGGTCCTTGCATCTCGCGGCGAATAAGCATTGGACAGAATTATGATGTCTGCCATAAAATTACTGATAGGTGACTCATTCCTTCTGTTGCCATGGCCAGCTAACCCACCCGTGTTGTTAATTACGCTCGGCTACGTGCTTCTATTTGTTTCGGTCGTCAACTGATGAGAAAACAGATTCACGTCAACCAGCATGTGATCAAGAAGAACCGAAAGACCGGAGAACGGAATCCGGTCCTCTCGGTCAAGACCTACAAAAGCAATACGTATGCGTCAGAGATTACAGGGGACGGGCCCTTCCGTGTCATTTACAGCCCGGACAAACCGCTCTCTTGCGGCGCTCATGTGTGGATTGAATGCGAGGGCGATGTCGTTGTCATTCGGTAATTTGGAATAGGATATCAAAATGCGCAAAAGAACAATTCATTTAGCGATTTCGGCAATTATGTTGGCGCTGGTTGTGAGCGTTCCAGTGGATGCTGCGGGTCAAGGGCGTGCCGGACTCCGCCAACGACAGCAGCAGAGAGAACGAGCGCCACGGGCGAGGTCTGCCCCACGTGACGCCGCACCACGGGCGAGGTCTGCCCCACGTGACGCCGCACCACGGGCGAGGTCTGCCCCACGTGACGCCGCACCACGGGCGAGGTCTGCCCCACGCAATTCTGGACGACGCGATTACGGACGACGCGATTACGGACGCCGGGGCTATGGACGCCGCGATTTTGGCCGCGGCATTCGTTCGTTGTTCCCCTTCTATTTGGGCGCACCACTGCTGTATCCGAACTATAATTTTAACCCAGTTTGCGGCAGACGCGGCGGAGTGTGGGTAGAACGCGAAGTGTATAGTGGCGGCCGCTACATTCTTCAGGAGATTTGTGTAGAAGTTCCGCGTTACCGGAATCATTATTAATCAGTAGGAGATGTATATTATGCCGACAAGAAAAGCCGTTTTTGATATCGTTGATGCCGAACGAGACGATCAGAACCAGAATTTGCCAGAAACTCCGTTTGAGCTTTTTGATTGGCTGAATTTCATTGATGATCATTTGTTGCGGGCCCGAACCGCAGGGACCAGAGTCGAAGCGACGGATGAGCTTCGGAATCTCACGGCGTGTGCGGTCGCAGCCATGGAGCAGTATGGGGTTCGCCGAAGAAATGGAGATAACATCACCGACGCGCCGACCAATATGGCCAAGCTGTCGCGGCTGTTATCGGACCTAGACGAATCACAATATTCGACGCAGGAAGTACCGAACAAACAGGACACCGACGACGAGTACTCCGGGCCTCCAAATGACGGTGAATATCGAGATGACGATGAATAAGCCTGACTTCATGCTATTGGTTAGGGAGCATTGTCCCTGCAATGAACACACGGTTTCGTGTAGCGCATGCCATCGTGATGCCGCGGCGATGGAGCGCGGATGGAACTTAGCACAAGAGGACTTGGCGTCGCCGCAGGTCAAACTGGTCACCGCTGTGAGTAGGGGTGTGCCCGTCAAGGACGGGCGTCCCAATGACTGGTGGCAGGCTGCCGGGCCCGACGATTATAATGAAGAAGACTGCCCCGGCTGCTTCGAGTACCAGCGCGTCATCGCCAAGATGCAACAGGCGTGGGGCTACGGCGGGGACGCACCACGCCGTCGTACAGACTGGGGTGAGCAGTAGTGCGGCATGAGCAGAGACATCAAGCTCTTGAGTGATTGACAAATAGAGAAGACGACTGAAGTGATATGACTTTCACGATTAAGAACAACATTGATGATAATAAGTCGTTGTGCGCACAGTGCCAGCATGGGACAGTACTACGGAAGTCGAATGAGGTGGTTCGCTTCTGCCATCGACTTGAAAGGGGCATCCGCGGCATCGTGACCGAATGTTCGTCCTTCAGGAGAACTGGGGTGCTGGACCTTTACGACCTGAAGCAGATCGCGTGGGTCCTCTCGGTCGATAAGCACTCTCGAAGTGTTGGGTTCGCCCCGCCGAAGGATTACGGGCAGAAGCCGAAAGGGGTCCTCGATGGCGACGGGGAAGTAGTTTATGCGGAGGATGATTGACAGGGGTGTGATGCTATGATATAATAGTCGTATGGTTGTTGAGTGTTGCTGCGAAGGCCCCCTTGACATACCACCCGCATCGGCTAGGGATGAGCCGAACCCGCGCTGCTCAGGGGTTACTGGGAGTTGACACAGTTGTGATGCTATGTTATAATTGTAAGTGACGAATCACACGTCGAGGTCGCCTTTGCTGGTCGGGCGGCCTCGATTCCTTAAATGCAAGACCAGCAAAAAGAGAGTATTTTTTTATTATGTCCAGTAAGACCAATTCGAGCCCGTCTGCTACCTCGCGTATTCTCACGTTCCTCCAGACGGGAGCCGACATCACACAAGTCCAGGCGCGGAAGCGTTTCGGCATTACCAACGTGCGTGCGCGGATGTCGGAGTTGCGCCAGGCAGGGTATGCCATCTACCTGAACGAGAAGACGACCGGGAATGGTCGTACCATCAAGGCTTATCGCCTTGGCACGCCGACTCGGCTGATGGTCGCGGTGAGTAATGCCGTGATGTCCGACCCCGACTTCGCCCCGGTCGTGGATTACGCTGGGGCGAACGTGTCGCGCTTCAGTTCGACGGCTCTCCCAAGCGGCAGCTAATGCCGTTTTATATGACCGCGTGAGTCCTTCATAGCGGTCGTTCCCGACAGGTGCTGCTCGGCGCCCGGCGGGGATTATGTTTCAATACTGATGAGCGCGGAAGCGCGAAATCGTGGCGACGAGCGAAATATTTTCGAGTACCAACGCCACGGTCTATTGATGGGGCCTGATAAATACTGTTAATCCCATTCACAAGGAGTCCGTATTATTATGCCCAAGGTGAAAATCCCCGTCGAAGAACTTCGTAAACGCAAACTGTTTATCGCCACGCCCATGTATGGTGGGATGTGTAACGGTCCCTACACAAAATCCCTCCTCGATCTCAATACCATCTGTATGAAGTATGGCATACAGGTCCAGTATTTTTTCCTCTTCAACGAGAGCCTCATCACTCGCGCCCGCAACTATCTTGCGGATGAATTTGTGCGTGGGGAATTTACGCATCTGATGTTCATCGATTCTGACATCGACTTCAATCCGATGGATGTCATCTCCCTGCTCGCACTCGACAAACCCATCGCGGGCGGTCCCTACCCCAAGAAGACCATTGCGTGGGAGAAGGTCTACGACGCGGTGAAGCTCGGCCTGGTGGACGACAATCCCAATCACTTGGAACACTACTCGGGCGACTATGTCTTCAACGTGGTGCAAGGCACCAAAGAGATTCGCATGGACGAACCCGTGGAGTGCCTGGAACTTGGCACCGGCTTCATGATGGTGCGACGCGACACCTTTGAGAAGTTCCGCGAGGCGTATCCCGACTATTCATACAAGCCGGACCACAATCGCACAGTTGCGTTTGATGGCTCACGCGAAATACACATGTACTTTCAGGCGCTTATCGACCCCGAGTCGAAGCGGTATCTTTCAGAGGACTACATGTTCTGCCAGTGGTGCCGCAATATTGGGATTAAGATATTCCTGTGCCCGTGGATGAAGCTGAAACATGCCGGGACACATATCTTTGGTGGGTCGCTTGAAGCATTGGCTGGTCTGTCGCACAAACAGCGTGAGGCTGAATTCCAGACTCCGGTCGCACGGAACATGACGGAAGTTGTGGAGCGTGGAACGAAGAAGAAGGGGAAGAAAAAGAGTGGCAAGTGACATGAACGATGGGGCTCTGTGCCCCACAACTGTCTACGGTCTCTGTGGCTTTGCCGGCAGCGGTAAGAATACCGCTGCGTCCCTTCTGCTCAAGCACACGCATGGACACGCATACAGCTTTGCGGGCCCGCTCAAGGACGGCGTCGCGGCTATTTTCGGATGGACACGGGAGATGTTAGAGGGCGATACATGGAAGTCTCGTGCTTGGCGTGACCAGAGTGACCCCTATTGGAGTCACGCGTTCGGGCGTTCTGTCACACCCCGCATGATATTGCAGGAAGTAGGCACCGAGGTCTTTCGCAAATATCTGCCAAACATATGGGTGGAGGCGGCCGCACGTCGGATGCAAACGAATGCCACTGCAATCTTTACAGATACACGTTTCGGAAACGAAATGTCGTGGATTAACAATCAAGGAGGCATTCTTATCTGGGTGTATCGCCCAAAGATGCCGCATCTTTCGACCGCAACGGGTGCCCTCGTGAGGACGCTTGTTGACCAACACAAGAATCTGATGGACGAACGCAATGTGCGTCAGCTTCAACGGACCTGCCAAGCGGACAAGGCGCATGCGAGCGAAACAGCATTTCTCTTTGATGGGCCCGTGCGGCCGCATGTTGTGATGAAGAACACATCAACAGCCGATGAGCTATCCTTGATGATGCGACACATTCATATGCTGCACACCACCACAGGGATGGTGGATTTCCCGTGGGGAACGCGCACACTGTATCTTTCGATGTTGGACGACCAATACTGGTGGGAGTGGACGAACACGCAGGGGCACGATAGCTATCGTGCTTATACCACAGAGAATATCTGTGTTGCGAGAGGTGACAATGATGGCAGGTGAACTCGTCGCAGACCCCACGCAAAGCCCGTGGGACACAGTGGACATCGACGGCCGCGCACGTGTGCGATGTCGATATTGCCTACAATTCTTCACGGCCGTGTCGGCCGACGATCAGGTCGGGGCTAACCACTTCGCGTGGTGCGAGTGGCTGCATGCATACCGAGAGGGATGCGCAAACGATTGACGAAGTTCGGTGGATGAGGTATAATAGACGTTCGTGTGATGTTTCTTTTTTGAGGTGATTATGACCGATTACGAAGTAAGTGATTCGACGCTAAAAATTCTGAAGAACTTTTCTGCAATCTCAGCCAGTGTGCGACTGCGTACAGGTACCACACAACGCACCGTGTCGGCGGCGAAGAGTATGATGGCGATTGCTGAGTTTGATACGCCATGGCCGATGGAAACGCCGGTGTACCAACTCAACGAACTCATGTCAAATTTGACGAGTTATGACCGTCCGACGCTGACGTTCGAAGAGAAACAATTTGTGATACGTGGTCACGATTCTCCGTCGCACGTCGAGTACCCGTACTCGGACCCCAGCGTCGTCATCGTGCCGCCGGAGAAGAATTTCGATCTGTCCGACCCGGTGGCGGTCTTTACGTTGCCTGCCAAAGCTGTAGCCGAAATCAAAAAACTGTCACAGGTCAATAATCTGCCGACGGTGGCAATCGATATTGACGGTGGCACGGCATCCAGTATTATCGTCAAGCCGCATGATGAAAAAAATCCTGCGTCGCGTTCCTATTCATATCCCGTGCATGCCGATCCTAAGCGCGTCGACCGCCTGCAGGACGGCATTGTGCAGTCTGTGAAATTCAAACGAGAGCATTTTGATTTGCTGTTGGAAGGCGCTTATACGGTGACGGTCGGCGCGGCGTGGGCGTATGTGCATTTTAAGCACGACGAAATTCCGGTTTCCTACTTCATCGTTTTGAAGAGCTAACCAGCGGAATTTGCCGCGTCTCGTATATTTGTGGAGGAGGTGTAACTATGGAAGCCCGTGAGTTTTTTGTCTGGGTCGAACGCTACAGGCCGGCCACTCTCGATGATTGTATTTTGCCGCCGGCCGTCGAGCAGTCACTCCGCGGCATTTTAGAAAAACGAGATACGCCGAATCTTCTATTCACCGGAAAGGCGGGCACGGGTAAGACAACCGTGGCCCGCGCCCTGGCCGCGGATCTGAAGATGGATGTTTTGATGATCAACGCATCCGATGAGAATGGCATCGATGTATTGCGTTCCAAACTCAAAGACTTTGCGTCGAGCATGTCATTTGAGGGCAAACGCAAGATGATTATTCTGGATGAGGCCGATTATCTGCATCCTGCCTCGACGCAACCGGCGCTGCGTGCGTTCATGGAGGAGTTCGCCGCAACCACCACGTTTATCCTCACGTGCAACCACCCGAATAGAATCATCGCCCCGCTACACTCCCGGTGCAGCGTCGTCGATTTCAGCGTCCCCAAAGACGCCCGTGCCACGGTGATGACAAAGTTTGCCAAACGTGCGTTTCATATTCTCGACACGGAGGGTATTACCTACGACAAGCGGCTGGTGATGGAAGTACTCACGGTCTACTTCCCCGATTTCAGGCGTGTGCTGAACGAGTTGCAGCGGTTCAGCGGAGGCGGCGAACTATCGAGAGAAGTATTGTCACAGATGTCTGACAAGGACGTAGCCGAACTCTTCGCCACACTCGCCAGTCGCGATTTCAATCGACTGCGTAAATGGATTTCGGATCATGACGACATGAATGAATCGGCGTTCTATCGAATGTTGTCAGAACAGTTGCCGTCGCGACTGACCCCGGCTGATTTGCCGAACAGTATCCTACTGCTCGCAGATTATAGTTATCGGGTCGCCTTTGCCGCGGACAAGTCACTGAACATGCTGGCGTGCTTGGTCGACCTGATGTTGGGGACGAAGGTGAAGGCGTGACGCCAGCGTCGTTGCCAAAGAAGAAGAAGAAGTCACCAAAGGTCTTTGCGTATTTGAAGGCCGTCTCGATGACGAAGTCTCTGGCACATCTGGATGATGTCGACTTCGATGAACATTACATCCCGTGGCTGATTAATCGTGGGCTCTCGTTTCATCAAGACGCCGTGCTGGCGATGAACTC
>Ga0302132_10001210_pt1 | contig 14722 bp, 16 predicted proteins | sample CB9_321_MG_FD_203113 | JGI IMG/M metagenome (GOLD analysis project Ga0302132, IMG submission 203113) | Marine microbial communities from Western Arctic Ocean, Canada - CB9_32.1 | ecosystem: Environmental > Aquatic > Marine > Oceanic | place: Canada: Western Arctic Ocean | collected 2017-09-19
TGACATAGAGTCAATTAGCTGGTATTCTCGTTCTACTGTAAGTGAGTGGTTACTTCCACTCCTCAACAATTTCAAAATTTTAAAGGTCAATAATCAAAATGGAATCGGAAGAAATTGAACGTGCGGTCCTTTCATCAATCAAATCCCCGGTAGACCTCCAAACTCTTCGGCAAACCTACAGTCTCTCCGCCCAAAGTTTCGTCTTTAGGCTGGAGGAAGCCTCTTTTATTTGGGATTATGTAACCCAGTATGGTGATGCACCTACTGCAGAGTTGCTGAAGACCAGATTTGCTGACTTTGAACACTCCCCACTAGATAATTTCGACTATATTTGTAAACAGTTTCGGAATGAGTATGTCCGACGCATGGTTTTGGTTGGTGTACATGGGCACGGAGCTGCTCTCCTCAGTGATGCTGATCAAGCAATAACCAGTCTTGTTAACCAACTATTATCCATCCAACTGAAGGATTCAGGTCGGAGTCATGTAGTTGATTCCTTCAGTGTTGATGATAAATTTCAACAGTATCAAAATCGTATTAAAGGTGCAGATAGTCGTAGACTCTCATGGGGAATCGAGCCTTTAGATAATTTTCCTCTTAGACTTACCAAGGGTCAGTTTGTTGGCATTATTGCTGATACCAAGTCAGGAAAATCATGGTTTGCATTGAAGATTGGGTTGGCAAACTATTTGAAGGGGTGTAAGGTCGGCATCATCTCCCCAGAGTTAACAGTCTCAGAGATTGAGGATCGTATTGATACGGTTCTAGCTAAGATGTTTGGGTTTCCCATTCTTCATGATTCATTAGCCAGTGGTCTGCCAGGTATTGAGGTCAATTACCAGAAATACTTGGAAGCATCCTCAGCTTTGAATCGTCAAGATCTAATTATTTATCCATTTCAACCTAAAGATAAAATAACTCCGCAGACAACAATAGCAGGTATTTTAAGTTCTGATGCTCCTGACATTCTCATTATTGATGGTGTGTACATGCTTGATGATGATTACAGTGAAAAACAATCATGGGATCAGATGAAGAAAAAATGTCAAGATCTCAAAACTCTTGCAACGGCGACGAATACAGCCTTAGTGGTCACAAATCAAACAGGACGTGATAGAGATGCAAATTCGGATCAAGCTGCTCCAGCGATGGCGAGATTGGTGGCCGGGGGTTACGACTTTAACCGCTTTGTGGATATTCTTATATCATTGGGTGGGCATCCAGGTGTTGCTGATACTCGACAAGTCGCTGTTCCTCTTGTCCGTAATCAAAGGGCTTTTTCTAAAAATTTTGAAGTTACCTTTGATCCCGATACGGGTGATATTGGTAGAGCGGTTGGCGAGGAGCCTGCAATGGATTTTAGGGCTATGGCTCTGTAGTTTTTATATAACTATAAGCGCAGGGTTTGCTCTGCTTGGGTACTGGTTATATTTACATTATTCAATATATTTGGGGGTATGGGTCGGGGTGCTACTATTTGTAACGTTCACAACAGCAATAACATTTTTTGCATTACAAATCGTGCAAAGACTGGGGAGAGCATAGTCTAATGAATTCAGTTGCTGAATTCTTGCAGGATATAGGATTTAATGTCACTCGATCATATGGTAATGAGGTAGTTGCCTATTGCCCTTGGCATGAAGATTCAACTGCTAGTTTAGCAATCAATCCTGAGAATGGTTGGCATTGCTTTGCTGGCTGTGGAAAGGGTAAAACTTTTGAAAGTTTGTTGGTTAAGTTCGCACCAACAAAAAAACTCTACCAAAGGTTTGCGGCCACTTTTCCAGAATTTCACATTGAAACATTGGACTTTAGCAATAAAGTAGATGAACTTAAGCCTCTCTATGATGTTGATAAACTTCCAATGGCTTATGAGAATCAGTATCTTATTGGTCGGGGGATAACCGAGCAGACAGTTGAAGATTTTAATTTAAAATATCATCGGGGATTCAACAGCATTGTTGTTCCTATTTACCAACAAGTAGAGTTGATGGGGAGTGTTCAGCGAAAGATTACTGGTAATCCAAAATACATTAACAGTCCAGGGATGAGTAAAGATAAGATTCTTTTTCCCTTTGATAAGGTTCAACCAATAGATGGCAAAGTTATTTTAGTTGAGGGTATTTTTGATGCTATTAAAGCACACCAAATGGGGGTTACGAATGTTTTGAGCAGTTTTGGGGGTAGCATGTCCCAAGGCCATATTCAGATGCTTGGTTCATTAGCTAAGACCGTTGTTATTTGTCCTGATAAAGATTTTGCTGGGATCAAAATGGCTGAACGGTCCACTGGAATGCTACTAGATAAAGCATTTGAGGTTGAGTATGTCTTTCCACCAGGTAAGGCTAAAGACTTTGGTGACATGGACATGGAAGACTTCAATAAGTTGAAATATCACAGTTACTGGAAATTACAAATTTTAAAGAAAAATTTATCTATAATGATGGAGAGGTCAAATGCCTAAAGTTGATGTTGGTGCATATGTTGCAAATTCTAATTCCGGTGGAACGGATGAAATTCGAAATCCTCTAAGCATATGGCGAAATACGGTACGTGTTCGCCCCGAAGAGTATGCTGTTATTCGATTTATCGATGAGGGTGGTGACCTAAGCCGTTATCACAATATCCCTGGTATGACCCAAGGCGGAGCTCGTTTTACTAATTACACCTATTGCACAGATGTGAATATCAAAAGCGATGGTAATCCGGTTCGTGCAGAGGCTTGTCCTCATTGTATGTCAATGGACCCCGACATTAAGAAGACGACTGAAAGGTTTCTTGGCTGGATTTTCCACTATGGGACCTTTCACACAGAACAAAACCCACGACTTGATCGTGAAGGTCAGGAACCTTGGGATGAGGTTAAGCGGGGTCAGAAGATTTTCTACCGTGAAACTGTTCGTAAACCTCAACTTTTTGCAGCATCTTTCACACTGTATCAGAATCTAAAAACGATTCGGTCTGAGATGGATTTATTGACATCTCGTAATTTTGATTATCGTTGTATTCGAAGTCAAGATCGGACTAGCTATAATCTAGGATTCTCTGATACTCAGCTTTCTTATGATTTTGCAAATGAAATAACTGCAATTAGTCAGGATTTGCCTGATATTGAGGGTATTGCTGCTGGAATAATTATTGAGGTTGATGTCCCTCAGTTCAGTGAAGAGGGTGATGGATACACTATGAGTTCCACTCCAGATTCCCAGGCATCCGTTGCCCGTGAAGAAGTTGCCTATGACAACATGGTGTCATCGGAGGCTACTGATGGCTAAGGTTAACGTTGAACTTGGGCTTACACTTAAGATGCAGACTGGTGGCGGATATAATTTTTTCCGCCCCCAGGTTGCCATCCTAGACATCGACATTGATGGTGATGTTCAGGACCAGATAGACCGAGCAATTGCCACTGTCAATGAGGCAGCATGGCCTGCCCTTGAGACTGCGATGGGTAGGTTGGTGACGCAGGCTGATGTCACTGACAATGAATCGGTGATTCTGGAACTTGGTCGGAAAGTTAATGAGATGCAGAAACAGCTTGATGGGATATCAGGTAAGGGCAAAGCTAAAGATAAGGATGTAAAATGGTAGAAATGGCTAGGGTGGCATTGGAGCGTAAATTAGGTTCTATAGCCTCTGTTCTTTCTAATACAGCTAAAAAAACTCCAATGTTGGGTCTAGTCCAAGGTGGGCAATTTCGTATCTACCAAGATGGGAATATGCCTATTTGGAATGTTGGAGATATTGAGACTGATGAGAACTTTGTTTTCTCAGCCTCAATATCTAAACTGAAGGAGATTATTGGTGGATTTAAAACTTCATCAGTTAATCTAGTTTCAGATGGAAAAGGCTCAATCATTGTGAAATCTGGTAGATCTCAAGTTAAAATTCCTTATGTTGAGGGAATTTATGATGATATACCTGATTCACCAACGATTGGACTTAATTGTACGACTGATTCTAGCTTTTTAGGGTTTTTGGAATCCTCTAAAGATTTTGTATCACGGACCTTTGATCAGGTTAGTCTTACATATTCCTATATTGGTTCAACTGATGATGAGTTAATCATTTCGGGCATGAATGGTTTTTGCCTCTTTACAGCATCAGTTCCGTATAAAGGTGTAAAGTTGCCAGATTTGGTCATCCCTGTTGAGTTTACTGAGGCAGTTGCTAGATTGTTGGCTGGATCAGAGACAATAAATATTGGATTATCTGAAAATGGTAAACATGTAGTGATGTCAGATGAGTCTATGACTTTATACTCACCACGGATTCAACAAACTTATCCTGATATGGTCCACAAATTACGTCAGTCAGTGGGAACTAAACTATGTGAAATGGATAAGAAGGAAACATTAGATCAATTGCGGTTGGCCTTGCAGACGACGGAGCAGGATTTAATTGGAATTGCTTCAACTCTTGAAGGAAGTGGCTTGCAACTGAGTGTTCCACGGTCAAATATTGAAGCGGAATTAATGATTGAAGATGTAACCATAATACAGCCATTTGAATGTGTGTACTTCCAGTTGCCTTTTCTTATTCAATGTATTAACACATTTCCGCCAGGTCGAATCAATATGGAACGATTACCCGATTTTAATGATGCGATAAGGATAAGCAATGACACAAGTACTGCAGCTGCCACATTACGTCCGTATTTATCCCCAGAATCTTGATTCTCTCAAGAATGACATTCTTTCCAGTAAGGATTCTTATGTTGCTGTAGATACTGAAACAACAGGTTTACGGTGGGTGGAGGATCGTGCTTTTGGTGTTTCTTTAGCATGGGATGATAAAGCCACTTTTATTCGCAACACTGATTTTGGCACAGCTAATATTGGTTCCTTACTGACTGAGATTTTTAAAGCTGACTATAAGACCTTTGTCTTTCATAACTGTGAATTTGATTTGCATATGATTCGAGAGACATATGGAGCACTCCCACCCAAAAATCTTTTAGATACCCTTCGATTGGCACATCTACGGGACACAGGGGGACCGAAGGGTTTGAAAGAGTTAGGTGAGTCTATATTTGGTGAAGTTGCTTCAGCTAATGAGAAAACCATTAAGATGTACATGGAGCAGTATCACTTAAAGAACTATTCCTATGTTCCTGCAGATTTTATGGATCCCTATGCGTGTATGGATACTGTTCTAACTAAGGCTTTGGCTTATTTATTTTTAGATGAATTAAAGGTAAGACCTGGGCATACTCAATTAATTGATATGGAGCATAGATTAATCCCGGTAATAATGGCTATGGAGCAACGGGGTATTAAGATTGATTTAGAATATTGTTCAACCTTACACCGTCAACTTAAATCTCAACAGCGGGACATCCAAGATGAGATTTATACAATAGTTGGGCGCCCATTGGAACTCAGTTCACCTAAACAGCTTGGTGAATACTTCTATGACCAACTACGTATCAAACCTACTATTGAAACTGAGGGCGGGAGTCGTAGCACCAATGTAAAGGCGTTAGCGAAGATTACACATCCTGTGGGATCTAAAGTTGCTCAGTTGATTTTAAACTGGCGTGACCTTGAGAAGTTGGATAATACTTATGTCCAGTCATATCCTAAGCTACAGCATAAGGGACGTATACACGCACACTGGAATGCTTCAGGTACAATAACAGGCCGATTCTCAGGAAGTAGTCCAAATCTTCAAAACATTCCCAGAAAGAAGGAAATACGAAGATTGTTTGTACCAGACCATGAATTTTTTGATTTTGACTATGCCCAGCAGGAACTACGGGTGGCAGCTCACGTTTCAAAGCAACAGAATATGATTGATGCCTTCAACCGAGGTGTTGATATGCATATGTATACAGCTAATTTGATTTGGGGTTCTGGGGCAACTAAAGATCAACGTCAAACAGCAAAACAAACTAATTTCGCCTCTTTGTATGGTGCCGGGGCTAAAAAACTTGCAGATGAGGCTGGTATTTCTTACCGACAGGCTTCATCCATCTTTGATCAATTTTGGACTAGTTATCCAGAATTACGTTATTACAGTGAAACACAACTCCCTAAGGAAATATCAACTAGGGGTTATGTTCGGACTCTTTATGGTCGTCGAATACATGTTGCTGGTAAAGATAGTTATAAAGGGGTAAATTATGTAATCCAAGGTACATGTGCAGAAATGTCAAAAATTAGCCTGTTCAATGTTTGGGAACATCTTAATCAGGTTGGTGGAAATATCTGCAATGTTGTTCATGATAGTATAGTGCTAGATGAGGTTGATGAGTCTTCATTGCCAAGAATAAAGGAGATTATGGAGGATTTTACAAATTCCCCATATGGGCGTTTCAATGTTCCAATGGTTGTAGAAATGAAACATTCAAAAAAGAGTTGGGGTGACATGTCAGATGAATGATACAAAGAAAATTTTAGATATTATAAATAAAGAACTTAAAACGAATCTAACTGTCGGAAATGATGAGTCTTTAGATACTCAACGTATTGAGACAGGGATGCCTGCGTTGGATGGGATGTTGGGTGGTGGTGTACCTCGGCTGGCAGTCACTGAACTGTTTGGATATCAGAGCTCAGGTAAGACCTATATCTCACAACGTATCATTGCTCATGCTCAAAAGTTAGGCAATAAATGTGCTTTCATTGATGCAGAATTTAGCTATGATCCAGTTTGGTCCGAAAATATTGGTATTGATCTTGAGAATTTAATTGTGGCACATCCCCAAACTGGGGAAAAAGCATTAGACATTTTACTATCGTTATGTGCAAACGGGGTAGATTTAGTCGTACTAGATAGTATTGCAGCCTTATTGCCCACTGCAGAGGCTCAAGAGGGTATGGAACATCAATCGATTGGACTACAGGCTCGTATGATGAACCAGTTCTATCGTAAGCTTCCACAGGCCAATGTTAATACCGCTATAATTTTGATAAATCAGATTCGTGCTGGAATAGGTGGGTACATAACACGGGATGCTCTACCAGGTGGTAAGGGGCAAGAGTTCTTCAGTCGAATAATGGTTCGTGTCCGTAAAGGTGACACCATTGGTGATGCTAAAGATCCTCAAGGGTTCTTCATCAATATGAAAGCGGAGAAGAATAAAACTCATACTCCATTGCTAACAGCAGCTGTACCATTCTATTTTACTGGTCTACCAGACCCTCTTTATGAGTTGTTCATGAGGGCTAAAGATTTAGACATTATCAAGCAGAGTGGACCACAGTACAGCTATACTGATGAATTTACAGGTGAAATCACTAAGGGGATGGGACGAGAGAAGTTCCTTCAGATACTAAAAGAGTCTGAAGACCTTCAAGATAATATTTCAAACAAGGTAAGGAGCGTGGTATGACCACATCAGTGAGTACATTGGCAGAAGATTTACAAGGAATCCTTTCATCCTTTGGCAGTATGTTAGAGGGTGTATACCACGTTGATGAAGATTTGGCTGCAGAGATTGCAGAGAAATTTGCTGATCGTCTTAGGGGTGATGTGAGGACAATTTATGCAGAAATGACTGCTGAGATTAGTGTTGGACTGACGAAACCTCCTAAAAAGAAGAAACGTACACGTCGTAAAACTGAAGATATGTTGAATGATCGTCCTGTGGACCCTGGGGCTTTGGATCGAATTATGGGTGCTGAAGAACTCCCAGAGAATGAGAATACACTATTGCCTAGCTTTGATGGTGACCTTGATGCCTCAAACCTTCTCAATTCAGAACGTATAACTGATCGTGCTAGTAATCGTGGTGGTACTCCCCGTGTTAGCCCTTCTAGTAGTAATAGTTGGGATACAGATAATCCTACGATGCGTCGGATCGGTGGTCCGTGAAATCTGAACCTCGAAAAAAGGACACTAAGCAACAATTTACTGTTGCTGCTTGGGTTAAAGAGGCTGGATTCGGTTCGAGCCTAGAAGAGGACTTCCCCCCATATGTGGTGGACATCTATATTTCAGATTTACATCTGGGGATTGAATTAGATGGTCCGCATCATTTCAAGAAGAGAGATCAACGGAGAGATGAGGTGTTATTTCGTGACTATGGATTAGTCATTTGGCGACATAATAATGATGAAATTGTTGGTAAATTCAAATCTAGTTTTATAGATAATCTTATGACTTTTGCCCAAGGAAAGATTAATGCCGAAACTTAGTAGTATTTTAAGAGAGCGTGATAACCCAAAACATTGGTTAGAGGCTACATTTGATGATTATGAAAAAAATCAACAACGTAAGCCCTATGTAAGAACTCACTTCAGCCCATCTCAGGCTCATTTATGCCCTCGTGCCTTGTATTATTACATGCTTGGTCATGATCAGGATCCCATTTCAGACAATAGTTTACGACGGATGGCAGTTGGGACTGTATTCCATGAATTTGTTGAGAAACGGTTAACAGAGACAGGGATTATGGTTTCTGCAGAACAAGAGCTTACATATGAGGATCCACCTATTAGGGGATTCTATGATGCCATAATTAAACGGCCATCAGATGATAAAGAGTTTCTATTGGAACTTAAATCAATGGCTAATCCTAAGCGTAAAACTGAGTTGCCTCGTCCTGACCATTTGATGCAGTGGAATCTCTATTCGTTGATGTCAGGAATCAAAGATGGAATGATTTTTTACATTAATAAAGATAATCAAGAATATACCATCTGTGAAGTTGAACGTGATGATTCAATAGTTGAAGCGACTTTAGATAAGTTTCGTCGGGTTTTAGAATATGTTAAACAGTCTGAACATGTTCCATATCAACCTGATTGGAAACATGATTGGTGTAATTATCGAAAAACTTGTGAAAAAGATTACTTTATACAAGGGGTTTAAGTTTTATGGTCAATGTTACTACTTTCATTTCAAAAGCAGGGGAATTACGAACATTAGATGAGGATTATCCGTCTCCAATTAGGCCAGTAAGTGGGACCACCTACTCATTTCCCAGCAATGCAGATAATCTATCTGATATGGCACTGGATGATTGGCTTTTGTTCCTGGGAGCATGGCGTGGTCACATGGTTTATCAACTCTCTAAGATTGATGGAGAGCTATATATCCTTACTGAGGGTTATAGTTTGTTGCAATCGACGGCTATTGCACGGTTGGAGAGTGATTCTTCTAAAAAATTGTTAAAGGATTCTTTGATTGGGCAGGCTTTAGTTGAGAATCCAGAACTTCAGACTCTTAAATTGAGAGTCATTGATTTAAGTGCAGAACTGAAGATTCTCAAGGGTCGTTTAAGCCTATATGAATCACAATTCGATACAATAAGTCGGGTTGTCACTAGGCGTGGTCAGGAACGTTTTAAGATATGAGTGTCTATGGGATCGATCTATCTACCTCAAAAATAGCTATTAGTAAACTGCTTCCCAACAAGGGCTTTGAAGTGGTAGAATTGATCTCTAAATCTAAGTCATGGGAGACTCGGTTCAAAGAACTTTACAAACAAATGTTTTCATGGGTTCGTGACTCTGTCACCTCAGATGACTTAATCTGCATTGAAGATATTCCCTTAGTTCAGAACCGTCAAACCTTGATTAAGCTTGTACATGTCCTAGCGATGTGTCGTACTGTATTTGCTCATTATGATATAGATGTTTTCACAGTCAATGTAATGACGTGGAAGAAAGATGTAGTGGGTAATGGTAAAGCTGATAAAGAGAAAGTCATGTCTATGGCTTGTAAGATTTACGGAGAAGAAGTCAAAAAGTACTCCCAAGATGCAGTTGATGCACTAATGGTTGCTAAGTGGGGGGAATTGCGTTTGAAGTGAACTGACAGGGTTGTTAAGGTTTTTGCTATGGCTCTCATTGGGGCCGTTTTATTTTTGTGGAAGTAGGAGTTTGTTGTGGTAGCTGTTTCAAGGCCGTTTACTGATAATTCAGTCAAAATATTAGAAAAAAGATATCTTTTAAAGGATGAAACTGGAGAGCCTGCTGAGGATATTGAAGGTTTATTTACACGAGTGGCACGGGCCATAGCTGAGGTTGAGTACAAATATGGTGCCACTGAGAGCCAAGTTAGAGATTTAGAAAAATCTTTCTTTGATTTGATGTGGGCCTCTGATTTTATGCCCAATAGTCCCACACTCATGAATGCAGGTACAGGCCAAGGAACCCTCAGTGCTTGTTATGTTATGGATATCCCTGATTCAATGGGTGATATCATGCGTGTGGCTGGTGATCAGGCCATGATTGAGAAGTTTGGTGGTGGAATCGGGTTTAGTCTTTCAGGCATACGCCCTAAGGGTCATGGTATCAGCACCACGCATGGTAAAGCTTGTGGACCCATTCATGTTCTCCGGGTTCTTTCTCAAGTCGGCACGATGATTACCCAAGGTGGGAAGCGTGACGGAGCTCACATGGCAATCATGGAGGTCTATCACCCCGATATTGAAGAATTTATCCATTGTAAGAATATTGAAGGTGAGGTATCAAACTTCAATATATCCATTGGTGCTGATTCCACATTCATGACTGCGATGCAACAAGATAAGTGGATTCACCTGTCATGGCCTCTTGATCGAGCATCATATGATGAGCCTCAGGAGGATGGCCGTTATATAAGGGCCAGAGAGTTGTTTGAGGAAATCATTCGTGGGGCATGGACTAATGGGGAACCTGGAATGGTTTGGCTAGATCGAATCAATGAAGATAACTCTACCCCCGAGTTAGGTCAGATCAATGCCACCAACCCTTGTGGTGAGCAACCCCTACTATCTGGTGAGTCCTGTAATCTTGGTAGCATCAATGTTGGTAATTTCATCCGAGATGACAAGTTTGATTTCAAGCGTTTTGAAAAGACAGTGGGTATTTCCGTAAACTTTCTTGATAATGTAGTTGATGCAAACCGTCATCCAACTGAATTTACTCAGCATATGAATGAATCCACTCGAAAGGTTGGCCTGGGAATCATGGGTTGGGCTAACCTGCTAGTACGGTTAAATATTTCATATGGTAGTGATGAAGCATTGAAGTTGGCGGATGGTGTGGGGGCTTCTTTAAAACGTGTAGCAGATGAGACTTCTTCAAAGATTGCAGAGCATAAAGGTTCTTTCCCAGCCTTTGCGGGTTCCACATTGAATAAAGCCAATGGTGGGGAATGGGAATCTATGAGAAATGCTTGGAGGTTATCGATTGCTCCTACCGGGACAATCTCAATGATAGCCAACTGTTCCAGTGGAATTGAGCCTCATTTTGCACTTGCATATAAAAAGCATAATCTAAGCGCAGCTTTGGAAGATGTTGAACTATTCTATGTTGATCAGGATCTCCAAAAACGTCTTAACATGTCTGAAGAAGAACTCACTGACAAATTGTCCAGTGGGGTAGGCATAGAGTCATTGATGGATTCTGAGGCTCGGAAAGTTTTTACGGTTAGTGATGCCATCCCATATGAATGGCATGTTGGAACACAAGCAGCGTTTCAAAAATATGTGGATAGCGGTATTTCTAAGACAATTAATCTTCCCAATGATGCCACTCAGCATGATATTGGATTGGCCTATGAAAAGGCTTGGGAACTAGGTTGTAAAGGAATTACTGTTTATCGGCAAGGCAGCCGGGAAAAGGAAGTATTAACTAGTCTAGTTCCAACCACTAATGGGCATTCTCCCTCATTATCAACATGGAATATTATGGGGGATTTAAACTCTTCTGAACGGGTCGGCAAGACTCGCACGGTCCCTACAGGTCATGGCTCTCTTCATGTAACAGTCAATGACGTTGATGGAAGACCCATTGAGGTGTTTGCAACCGTTGGCAAAGCTGGAGCCTGTGAAGCAGCCACAACAGAGGCGTTGGGTAGGTTAACTTCCACTGCTCTTCAATATGGGGTTCCTGTGGAAACCATCATTAAACAGCTTGATGGGATAACATGTTGTCCAGTATGGCATGATAAACGTCAAATAAAGTCGTTAGCGGATGGAATTGGGTATATACTCAAACTAACTAATGGCATCGATGTACATACAAATGGGCATAGTTCAGACAATCACGGTGCAGTGTCTGGTCTTCGTTGTCCTGAATGTACAGGAGAGTTGAGCCAGTCTGAGGGTTGTGCAACGTGCATGGAGTGTGGCTATTCTAAATGTGGGTAGTATGTTTGAATAATTGAGTAAATTAATTGTGACAGTGATGGTATATATGTCCATCACTGTCACGTATTGCATTTAATTTTTATTTGTTATAGTGAAGTTGTAGCAGGTGAACTAAATTTATAGTACAATCGTGGTTACAAATACCCTAAAGGGGGCTTCTATCCAAAATGTCTTTTGGTAAATTTAGACCTCAAATATTTTTAGCTATCCTATCACTAGCTCTTTTAGCAGGTGTTTCCGTATTCTTAGGAATCAGTGAGGTAGCAACTGCCACTATCGGTGGAATAATTGCGTTGGGTATGAAAGTCCTTGAAGGGGAATAATGGCAACTGATAACAATCGAGAGCGGGAGGACGCATTTCAAGATCGGCTGATGAGCCAAGCAGCAGAGATTGAACGACTAAAGGCCAAAACTTCAACTACTCTAACTGGTACTGAATTTATTACACTTTTATTTGTATTACCCGTTATTTTGAGCTTTACCGCGCTCGGAGTAATCATAGTGTGGAAGACAACTTCGAACCCCGCAGAAGTGGCTCCCCACCTCGATATCGTCCTCGTGGCTATGGGCCTGTTTTCAGGACCAGTCACAGCTTTTATCGCCACTCTTGCACAACGGTTGATGACAGATGGTGAGCGAAAAGAAATAGAAAAGGGAGGCTAAGTAATGTTAGGAATGATTTTTGTTGATGACTCTATTATTGGATTAGCCAATGTATTGGGGTCATTTGGATTAGCTGAAGGAACTTCTTTGTGGGTAAGTGCACTCCTTTCTGCTATTGTGGCATCGACCTTCTGTGTAGGTTTATTTGCATTCTTTTGGAAATATAAGGGTAAAGTCATTCGAGATAATGGCATACACCTGGGATTTATCCACATCCCAGAATTGCCAAGAGCTGGTAACTTTCTCACGACGTTACATCTTCCGTCTCCAAAAATTAAATTCGATATATCGGGATTTAAAGGGATAGCGGGAGCTATTGGCATAGTTGCAGTTGGCTTTGCTGGAGCCTTTACTCTTGTAATTGCAACCACAGATGATACTCCTATATGGCCTGAAACAGGTGCTGCCTATTCATTGCCATCCACTATAGGTAAATCTCTTCCCCCTGATGTGTCCACACCATCAGAGAGATCTCAAACGCTCCAGATAAACCTGGGTAATGCGGTACGATTAGATACACTAACTTTAAAAAATATTGATCTAGGTAAGGCCGGATTGACCAATGCGTTTGAGATTAATCGAACTACTGGTGTGACTGGCGCACAAGTCTCGGTTGGAATTATAACGATTAGGAACAGTTCTGCTCCAACCCTAGACTGGGCAAATATGGAAGCGGGTTGTATCACGCTGGCTGGGAAGGTCGATGGTCACACCAACGCCATCTCTATAGACAGTACTATCAGCACTTTGGTGATTGATTCGGATCGCGGTGCGGGTACTTATACTGCTGAAAATTCCACCGTTGACCGTATAGTCATCAACACTAATGGTGACTCTGGTGCTACAATTGGTGAACTGATTATCGATGATGTCGATACATCCGTAGGGGCTTGGGATTGGGACTATATCAAAGCCGGTTGTATAAACCTTGAAGCAACTAACCAATTCGGTAATGGGACAGGCATAAATACAGCATCTGCCGTTTTCAACAGTTCAGTAAAAGCGAGGGTTATTACTGATAATCTCGTGGATACACCATTGACGGTTAAATAGCGGTAAGTTTTAATGGATTAGTAATCTATGGAACATAAACCACTAGGTCAATTATTGGTTCTTCAAACAGCTTTAGAATACCTCCTTCAACAAGGAGGTATTCGGCTGTCTGGGGATGAACCTAAAGATTATGATCCTAAGGGATTTCATGTAGGTCCTAGAGAGGGTCATTATTTCAAGCCAGGTGAGCGTGAGGCCGGTGGTAAAGAGGTTGAGATAGTTCAGGCTCCTGAAGCTGAATCTATAGGCGGTGGACCGACATTAGGTGGAGAGAGAAATAAGAATCCTGACAGTATGCAAGAAGTACATGACTATCAAGAGAGTGAATTAGAGGGGTTAACGGGTGGGGGTGGTGATGTACGTTGGCCTGGAAACAGTCAAGCAGATGTTACTTTAAAAGCTAGTCATGAGATGGCGGGAGATGTTTATCGAGAGATTGCTGGTGCTGGTGATGATGAATATATTAATTCACATCTAAGCAGGATAGTCAGTGCTGCTGGCCCAAAAGGAAGTGCTAGAGAGAAGGAATGGGAAGGTTCTTTATCCGAAGAGGCTATAGAACTGAATAATAGAGTTAAAGCATTGATTATGGATGCTCCTGCTTATACAGAACGTCAGAAGGACGCTAAAGCATTAATGTTGGCGATAGCGACTCGGGACCCGCTCTATATACGAGCATTCGCTGCTAACATTACAAGCAAAAAAGAATCAGATGATGGGCAGAAGGCTGAAGAGTATATAGGAGTTGAAGTCTCTAGAAATATTCGGGCGAAAAGGCGACAACTATTAGGTTTATCAGACTCTTATGAAATGCCTAAGGGGGCGGAAGCGGTGGAGATTAACTTATCTAAACTATTGGTGCTTGAATCAGCTTTAGAGCATCTAGCCAAGGCTACATTGAAAGGAGAACATTCTGAGCG
>Ga0302132_10001218_pt1 | contig 14677 bp, 13 predicted proteins | sample CB9_321_MG_FD_203113 | JGI IMG/M metagenome (GOLD analysis project Ga0302132, IMG submission 203113) | Marine microbial communities from Western Arctic Ocean, Canada - CB9_32.1 | ecosystem: Environmental > Aquatic > Marine > Oceanic | place: Canada: Western Arctic Ocean | collected 2017-09-19
AGCGAGTTTCTATCTAGCATCTCTTTTATTTATTGGGGGGGTTGCACAACTTATAACTGGGGAGCTTGTCGATCGATATGACGCCAGAAAAGTAATAACTGTCTTTGTCATAGTATCTGGGCTATTCATATTGCTATTCTCTGCACTTTCTTTAAGCCCCATTTTACTCTTCATAGTATTGGGTGCAATGGGAATTAGTTTTTGGGGAATTAGTCCAGCACGCGACTCGTTACTCAGTAACATCACGCCCCCTGAACGTGAAGGAAGGACATTTGGATATGTGTGGACTGGAATTTTCATTTTTTCTTCATTTTCTCCTATTATTATCGGCTATATTGGGGACACGCTTGGGCTTCGTTTTGGTTTCCAAATATTGGCAGTATTGACACTTCTTAGCATTCTTCCTATCTTGTTTCTATTTAGTCGTTATACAGACCTCACTCCAAACAACAACTAAACCATTGTCGATCTCAATAGAAACGAAACTTAACCTGTGTACTCATTCTTTACAGGTTGATATATCGGCAGCTCCTTATATGCAAAAAAAGAACTAATTGTATCGATGGTTTCTCAAAAAGAACGTACGCATAATAGATCTGAAGAACCCGAGCCAGTGGGTAATTATGAACAATTATTAGAGTATTTCAAATCTGCCCGGGACAGAGTGCATTTGCCACATGTAACCAAATCAACAGATGTGCCCTGGCAAATAGGTAGAAATGGAACTTCAAAATATTATTCTACCCCCTTTATGAATACCGTGTTGCCCGACTGGTATGTTTTTAGAAAAACTATTCGTGACAAAAACGGTAGGCACACACACCAAGGAGGGTTAATAATTTTCGGACTGTATGGCGAGGGCGAATCGTTAGTCGATAATGAACGTGTACCTTGGGGAGAAGGTGACCTTCTAATTTTACCCGTAAAACCCGGGGGTGTAGAGCACCAGCATTTCAACATGAGGGGTCCAGACGACCCCGCGGAGTGGCTTGCAATGGTGGACATCCCATTCTTAGAGCTTCTGGGAGCGCAGTTAACTCAGAATGAAACCTATAAAGAATGGCAAGAAAAACATGCCCACATGATGGCAGCAGACGATTTCGAGGATTACAAAGATGAGTATGATCAAGTAAGTGATCTTTTTGGAAGTTTTGATTTCGATAATTGGCTTGATTATGAACCTCCATCTTCAGATTCTGTTAAAACATATTATGACGCTAGCATAGTTCAACGAGACAGCTATCGCAAAATGGTGGCAAAAGCAAGAAAAGCAGGAAATTGGGCTCTAGTCAGAGGAAAAGATCTAGAGTGGGAAATCAATCCTCAAGGAAAAATGAAATGGTATTTACACCCCGCAATGGAGGATCGATCTGTAATCTCTTCCATGTTTGCAGTTCAAGAAATTCCTCCTGGAAGCCGAAGCGGAAAACAACATCGCCAAGGTGGCCAAGTACACTTTATTTTGGAAGGCGAAGGCTACACTGAAGTTTCTGGTCCTCGGTACGAAGGGACCAAACGCTTCGACTGGGAGAAAAAAGATTATTTAGGGATACCTGTGGTTCCAGAAGGTTCGGCGATACAACATTTCAATAAAAACCCCGATAAACCTGCCATATTCATAGTATCTGAATCAACACGATATCTGTCTCTAGGATTTGACCTAGGGAGTGGATTCGAGCAACTAGAAAACTGCCCAGAATACGAAGCGCTTGATGATTCAGAAAAATCAGTTGTTATCTAATCACTTCCCCCCCACCGTTCACGGGCTTGTCAAAGACGTCACACCAGTTTGCGGTATAAAACCCATCCGCCCCTCCGAATATATACTTTAAGGCATATTTCATTTTTGGGGGTTTTATTTTAATCTCTTGGGGTGAAGATTACCAACCAACATGCCACGTCGAGCATCTTCGGAATACAATCTTGTAGTTCCATACAAAGGTCTATCAAAACAGTGGCACTCAATAAATAACGAGGATTTAAAACCAGAAGATGTGGCTCCTGAATCTAATAAAAAAGTGCAGGAATTTGAACCTTTTTTGCCTGGTACTAATTAGGTGGAATTAGGGGGCATCCATCTTACGTTTTGTTTAATTTTTCCAATGCACTCTGTAAATGTTTATTTTCCACTGTAACAACTTCTTTATAATTTTTCTCTCTTATTGCTGAAAGTTTGGCCTCCTCGCATAATGCAGCCAATCTACCACCTGACCAGCCTTCGGTTTGGTCTGCAATTGCTGACATTTCTTCAGAAGTTATTTTTATTTCTATCTCTTTCAAATGTATTTCTAAAATTTCTTTCCTATCTGCTGCATCGAGCGCTGTTAAGTATATCACTTCTCCAAACCTACTTGGGGACAACAAAGACTCATCAATATCTTCAATTCTATCCGTTGTTCCAATGACCTTCACATCATGCTCTTTTAAACCATCAATTTCCGTGAGAAGTTGGTTTATAACTCGTGTATTAACTGATTCCCCACCACCTTCTCCAACACGACGGGCCATGGCATCAATATTGTCTATAAGGATCACAGAAGGCGCTGCTCTTTTGGCTATGAGAAATGTTTCTTTTATTGCCTTTTCAGACCTACCTACCCATTCACTAAATATGTCCGATGATTCAACTTGCAAGAATGTTGATCCAAGGTCATTTCCTGCAGCTTGGGCTAGTACTGTTTTCCCAGTTCCAGGGGGGCCAACTATCAAAATTCCAGGTGGTGTTTCTATCCCCATTTTAGCAAATACGTCTGCATTTTCCTGAGGTGCTTTTATTAATTCATTCAATCGAATCTTAGCATCTTTTAACCCTCCTATGTTCTCCATAGACATCTTTGAATCTCTTGAAAGTGGACCTCTTAACACCGAAGGCTGAACAGTTTTTAGTGCATATTCAAAATCGGAAACTTTAATGACCAAATCTGAAAGAGACAGATCTTCTCTATTTGCTGGGCCTTCTGATGGGAACTGTCTCCTCAATGCATTAACTCCTGCCTCACGAGCCAACTCTCTTATGTCTGCGCCTGTATATCCATTCATTCTCTGGGCAAGCCCCGGAATTGCCTCTGAGAAATTCTCTTCTAGCAACATCCCCCGTGTATGTATTCCTAATATTTCTCTACGTGCGATTTCATTGGGTGGGCCTATATACAATTCCCTGTCAAACCGTCCTGGACGTCTCAATGCAGGTTCTATGGCATCTATCCGATTGGTTGTTGCAACAACCATAACTCCCTGAACTGACTGCAAACCATCCATGAGTTCAAGCAATTGAGTAGTTATGCGCAAATCAGTAAATGATCCTGTATCATCTCTATTCGGTGCAATGGCATCAATTTCATCAATCAGCACTATGGAGGGCAGAGAATGGTTCGCAGCTTCAAATATACTTCTTAACTTCCCCTCTGATTCTCCGTACCCCGAGCTGATAATACTAGGCCCATTTATATAGTGAAAATTAGCATCTAGCTCATTGGATATGGCTCTAGTCATCAAAGTTTTCCCTGTCCCTGGGGGGCCAAATAAAAGCACACCTCTGGCAGGATTTATCCCAATCTCTTGATATACATCTGGAAATTTTATCGGGTACTCAATTAGTTCTCTTATATGTTGTAGCTCTTCACCTAGTCCTCCAACATCTTCAAATGTGGCTTCCCTTGTAGTTCCCCACGTGTCGAACGCATATTCTACTTCTACGTTAGTTTCTTCTCCAATAATCCCACTTTTTGGTTGCGATTCTAAAATTTTAAACGCGGTCGCAGAACCCTTCCCTGGAAGTGCTATATATTCAATAACACCTTCATTAACCAATCTTCCTCTTCCGATAAAACTCTCTTTTATATATTCTGCTAATTGTCCCGCTTCAACTCCAGAAACATCTGATAACGGCGCAAACTTAACTGATTCTGTAACCTCGACCTGGGTTTTTTCTATCTCGACCATTGAACCAATAGTGGTTTTAATTGCTCCTCTTATCCCTCTATCCAGTCTTATATACCCTTTCCCTCTATCTCCTTCTTTAGGTTCTCCAATGTGGGCTAGTGCTATTTTTTCACTAGGTGTTTTAACAATTATTGTATCTCCAACTTCAATTTTTTCCTGCTCCATTACTAGTGGGTCGATAGATACTATTCCACCAATTCCATGTTGGTGACTTGTAGTTTCCACCTGTAGTATGATTGCCATAATAAGAAATTCTAATATCTGGAATATAGACTTTCCTAATCTAACCCAAACACCAAAAGGTGCATATTTTCCCCATTATAACATGTGCCGTGTACTACTTTATAACGTACCGAGTACTACTGCCTATCATATGGCAGACCAAAAAGAGAGAACCCATGCCCGTGCACAAGAACCCGAGCCAGCTGGGTTCTATGAAAATTTTCTTGAATATTTAAAAATAATTCGTGACCGCTCTGAACTCCCTCACGTTACCAAATCTTCAGATGTCCCTTGGCAAGTTGGTAGAAATGGACGGTCCAAATATTATTCTACCCCCCTCAAACCGGACGCAGTCCTTCCAGACCGACTAGTTTTTAGAAAAACCATCGAAGATAGAAATGGCCGTCATACACACCAAGGCAGTCTAGTAATACTTGGGCTAAAGGGCTCTGGGGAAACCTTGGTCGATGATGTTAGACACCCTTGGGGTCCCGAAGATCTAATTATTTTACCCATCAAACCAGGCGGAATCGAACATCAACATTTCAACATGAGGGGCCCAGACGACCCCGCAGAATGGATAGCATTCATCCACGTTCCCTACTTAGAAGAACTTGGTGCTGAACTCACTCAAAATGAAGTTTATAAAGAATGGCAGGAAAAACATTCTCACATGATGGCAGCCGAGGACTTCGAAAAGTACGATGACCATTATGACTTATTTTTGGATTTTGACTATGCAGACTGGGCGGACTATACTCCTCCTGAAACCACTAAAACGAGATATGATGATTTAATCGTTCTAAGAAACAATTATCGCAAAATGGTTGCCCAAGCCCAAAAAGCAGGACACTGGGCAGTTGTCAAAGGAGACGATCTTGAATGGGAAATTAATCCACAAGGGAAAATGAAATGGTATTTACACCCCGCAATGGAGGATCGGTCCATGAGATCATTAACGTTCTACATACAGGAAATTCCCCCTGGAAGCCGAAGCGGAAAACAACATCGTCAGGGCGGCCAAGTACACTACATTTTAAGTGGAAAAGGGCACTCAATAATATCTGGAGCACGGTACCCAGATGGACCAAAACGACTTGAATGGGAATCCGAAGATTATATGGCAATACCATTATCCCCTGAAGGGTGTCAACTCCAACATTTCAACGACGATCCCGAAAACCCTGCCAAAATAGTTGTCACAGAACCTTCTCATGGATTCGAACTTGGATGGCTAGATCTAGGGTGCGGATTCGAACAACTAGAAAACTGCCCCGAATATGAGGCGCTTGATGATTCAGAAAAATCCACTGCGCTTTAATCTAAAACATCTATTATTTAAGATTAAGTAACCAAACTTTATGTTTTCATAGGTTCAAAAGCGACCATGTTAGATTATGTAGCAATACAAAAATCTATGTTAGAATGGATGCGCCCCGAAGAAGCAACAGAGGAAGAATTGAAGTATTCCGAACGAATTGGCCCGGGGACATATGAAGTTTATTCAAATAAGCTTGATGTAGCCTTGGACGAAGCAAGAACTGTATTTGTAAGAACCGGGGTATCTTCATTACTAAAATCTGGGGATCTAGTAGTTGGGTTACACAATTCAAAAGGCGATTTAGTAACTGCTAGCTGCGGAACTTATATACACGCTGCAATTGCGCAACTACCTGTAAAATACATAATCGATTTGCATATTAATGGGAGTTCAAATGTAAAAGTCCGACCTGGGGACATCTTCTACACAAACGAAGCCCTAGTAGGTGGCCTACATAACCCTGATCAAACTGCTATCATGCCAATTTTTGTAGGCGAAGAACTAGTTGCTTGGGCATCTGCAGCTGTTCACCAACCCGAAACAGGAGCAATAGAACCTGGTGGAATGCCACAAACAGCAACTTCCCGGCACGATGAAGGCATGCGTCTTACTCCTATTAAACTAGCTGAGAACTATGAAATCCGAGATGATTTAATGGACATGATGGTAAATTTCATTTCTCGTGCCCCTCAAATGCAAGAAATCGATGTTCGAGCCAGATGCACCGCTGTTGATAAACTTCGAGTACGGGTGGTTGAATTAGCTGAAGACATAGGCACTGAAAATCTCCATGGACTTTTCAGAAAAATGATCGACGCTGCTGAATCCGGGGCAAGGGCTAGAATTTCTTCGTGGACCGATGGAACCTACCGATCCGTTGCGTTCGTAGACACCACTGGTCTGAATGAAACTCTATTAAAAGTGGCGCTAGCGGTCCATAAAAAAGGCGATTCAATTCATTTAGATTTCACTGGAACCTCACCAGAGTGTGAAGGGTCCTACAATACATATGGGCATGGGGTTGCAGCATTCCTTGCAACTTATTTCTATCCTTATGTTTTCTATGATCTGCCTGTATCTACAGGTACCTTATCTCCATTCACGTTTGAAGTGCCTGACGGATCGCTACTTAACGCTGGCCCCGAAAAATCTGTTTGCAATTGTGTCTATCTGGGCCGCTCTGTTATCTCTCTATGCTTCGATGCTTTCACACGGCTTCTCTATTCAACAGATCCATTCCGAGCAGTGGCAGCACCAAGTGCACATTCTGGAGGTGGATCTTTTAAAGGTATCAATAATATTGGAACCAAAGTATCGGATGGGTTTTCTTTTACTCTCAATACTGATGGGCAGGGGGCACGTCACGATAAAGATGGTATGAATGCACATGGATTTTTCTATTCTCCTTGGGGGAAAACAAATAATCTAGAAGATTTCGAAGAACATGGAATTTTCCTTGGATTAGCCCGCCGTCATTTCAACGACGCTCATGGATTTGGAAAATATCGAGGGGGTGTCGGGACCCAAAACGTAAATGTAGTTATATCTGGTCCTGTGGATGTTACTTCTCGCGGAAAAGGTTCTCGAATTCCTCACGATAATGGTGTTTTTGGAGGGTATGCTTCCACATCTCTACCTGGTATTTCCATCATTGGAAGTAATGCTTTAGATCTCTTAGAAAAAGGCATAGATTTTCCAGTTTCAGTAAGGGATTTATCCATCGAAAAACCGCTTTCTGGAGATTACAAGTTCGAACGAATAAATAGAAGTAATCGCACTCTTAACACAGGAGATGTTTGGATAACTCTATCTTCAGGAGGTGGGGGATTTGGAGATCCACTAGAGCGGGAGCCCAATTCTGTTCTTTTAGACTTGTCTAGTAATTTTATTTCAGAATGGACTGTCAAAAATGTTTATCATGTACACATTCAGGACGGTTCTATTGATGCTGATAAGACCATTTCTCTAAGAAAAAAAGAATTAAATTCTCGTTTAATTCGCGGAACCAATTACGATGAATTTTCCAAATCTTGGACTAAAAAATCTCCCCCGATCCCCGTTTCCACATTTTAGCTTTAGAAATAAAATTCTCTTGCTCAACCCAAATTCATTAACCTTTATATAAAAATCACCTCGTAGACGTAACTTAATTATATATTCATGCCTCATCCTATTCATGAGCAATTCTGATTTCATTGGAAAAAACATTATAGTTACTGGGGCAGCAAACGGGGTTGGAAAGGCAATCGCAAATAGATTTTTGTCTGGTGGGGGGTGTGTGGTGGTTGCAGATATAGATTTGATAAAAGCCAAAGAAACTGCCGCAGAAATGGGAGAAGTTGGACTTGCGTACGCAACAGAAGTAGATGTTAGGGATGAGTCTTCTGTCAATTCAATGGTCGAATTCACGCTTGACAAATGCGAGACAATAGACGTTCTTGTAAACAACGCAGGGATTTTTCAAAAATCAATTCCATCTGTCGACCAATCATTAGATGAATGGAAACGTGTGATGGATGTTCATGTACAAGGGACTTATTTATGTTCCAAAATGGTTGCACCTTCTATGATAAAACAATGTAGCGGCGCAATCGTCAATATTTCGTCAAATGCTGGTTTCGCAGCATTCCCTTATAGGACTGGGTACAGCACTGCAAAAGCGGCAATCAATATGCTTACAAAAGTATTTGCAATTGAGTGGGCGGAAAATGGGATCCGGGTAAATGCAATAGCTCCAAATTTTGTTGAAAAAGATCGAACCAGTGACAGAAATTTAGGGGCAGAAACAATTCGAGAAATAGGGGGTGGTGCAAATCTAGATTCGATACTGGCACGTACGCCAACTCATAGACTAACCTCACTTGGATCTATAGCAGAATCTGTAGCTTTCTTATCTTCTGATAAAATCCCAGACGTTACCGGTGCAATATTACCTATAGATGGTGGCTGGACTGCTTACGGATACTATTAACTAATATTTTTAACCACAGCTAACCACAATATAGCATATGGTGTCTGTAGAAATAACTCCTTATCTAGATATCAATTTAGAATCTAGTATGTGGGTTTGTAGCTCTTGCAATGGGGATATAATTGATTCTTCCCTAAATTATAAAACTGGATGTTTGGTATCTGAACGTGACCCTTCGGAAGTTCATCAAGCTGAAATTGATTCCGATTATAACTTTTCTCCTGATCCTGATTGGTGCAGAATTATCGAATTTTACTGCCCTCATTGTGGGTCTATGATAGAAAACGAATATCTTCCACCTGGACACCCAATTACACACGATATCGAAATAGATCTAAAACAACTCCAAGACATGGTGTTAAACAACCCTGATAACCTGCGTATAAAACCATGAACTACACTACGACAATAGACGTTGATATTGGGGGGACTTTCACTGACTGTTTTGTTAGGTCAAATGGAAAAATAGCCACAGGAAAATCAGAGACAACTAGTCATGACTTATCTATTGGTTTTCTCAACGCAATCACCTCTGCCGCACAAGAAATTGATTTAGAACCAAGCGATTTAATCAAAGATTCAATTTCAATTCGTTATTCGACAACGTTCGCATTGAACAAACTAATCGAAAGAAGTGGGTCCAAACTTGGGGTTCTTGTAACGAATGGACTTGAAGATATAATCTTTGTTGGGCGTGGATCTCAATGGACTGATGGAATGACTGTGCACGAACAGAGAAATGTATCTCGTTCCGACAAACCAGAACCTATAGTTTCTCGAGATATGGTACTTGGCGTGCGTGAAAGAATCAATTTTCAAGGAAATATATTGCGCCCATTGGATGAAATAGATCTTCGACAAAAGATTCGTTTTCTAGTTGAAAACGGGGCAAGGGGATTTGTTGTATGTTTGGCCTGGTCTCACCGAAATAGTTCCCATGAGATACGGGTCCGAGAAATTATATCTGAAGAATATCCAGACGCTTATCTTGGAAGTGCTCCTGTATTCTTATCCTCTGAAGTAAGTCGAAAAAGAGGAGAATATGAGCGTACTATAACTACCATTCTCAGCGCATATCTTCATCAATCTATGATCGACGAATTATATGGTATTGGAGATGAACTACGGAAACTTGGGTACTCTCGACCTTTACAAATGATACATAATACGGGGGGGACTGCAGAAGTATTCAGAACAGGGGCAATTGACACTTTCAAAGGAGGTCCTGCATCAGCCCTGATCGGAAGTTCTTATCTCGGCGATATATACGGTTATAAAAATGTGATCGTGGCCGATATGGGTGGTACTAGTTTTGACATATCTTTAATTTCAAGTGGATCTTCTGCTAGAACTTACGATCTAGAACCTGTAGTGGATCGTTGGCGTGTTCATAGCACTATGCTCCGGACCCAGTCAATTGGCGCGGGGGGCGGTTCTATAGCAAAGGTCATACCCGAACTAGATAATAAAATCATAGTTGGCCCTGAAAGTGCTGGGTCCAATCCTGGCCCTGCATGTTACAACCAAGGGGGGCGGTATCCAACAGTTACAGACGCGGACGTAATATTAGGTTATATAAACCCATTAGGGTTCTACGGCGGCGAAAAACCACTCAATAAAAAGTACGCAGAACGCGCAATAAAACGTTATGTTGCTGATCCACTTGGTGTAGATGTTGTGCGTGCAGCCGAATTGGTACGTTCCATAACTGATGCAGAAATGGGCAGCACTATCTACAAAGAAACTGCACTCCGCGGATATGATCCTCGTGATTTTGTTCTTTTCGCAATAGGTGGCGCCGGCCCTACGCATGCAGAAGGTTTTGCTAAACATGCCGGCATAAGCACAATTGCAATTTTTCCATATTCTTCAGTATTCTCTGCATTTGGATCTAGCGTGATGGATACTAAACATATCTATGAACAATCACTACATATCTCTCTTTTGCGTCCTGGAGATTTGAAACCATATACTGATTTCAATGAATTTAATTCGGTAGTAATTGGTCTAAAAGACCTAGCAATTCATGATTTTATTGGGGAGGGTTTCTCCGAAAAGGACCTAACTTTCGATTTATATCTAGATATGAAATATGGGGGGCAAATAGATGTAACTCGTGTAACATCACCGGTATTCAAACTCAATTCGCAAAAGGATATCCTTTCAATCGCTTCAGCTTTCAATAAAGAATACGCTGAAGCCTATAGTCCAATTTCTACCACTCCCGAAAATGGAATTGAAATAGATAATTTTGTAATACAGGCTACAGCACTTCGTGAGAAACCCATTTTAGAAGAATATTTATTATTGGGGTCTGATCCCCAAATCGCAGAAACTGGCCATAGGGATGTTTACTGGTCAGGCCTGGGACTTCAATCTTCTGTTATTTACAACTGGGCCGAGTTATTGCCTGGTCATGTAGTCAAAGGGCCTGCAATAATTGAAGCTCCATTCACAACAATAGCAGTTCCTCCTGGGGCTACTTATTCTGTCGATAATAAATTGACTGGAATACTCAAATTATAAAATATATATAGGGGCCATGTCGTATCCCCTCATCTCTACTTTCCTCCCCCGGGAACAATTGATGAAGTGTCTATGATGCTTTTAGGCAATATTCTAACCAGGTACCGATCTTTTTCTCTTTGAAATGGGTACTCTTCTATACCCCAACGCCGCTGAGCCTCTTTATCAAGGAATTCTACCCCTCCTGAGTCTAACATTTCAATCACATTACCTCTTACTAAATATACTTCATACGGATCATCTGGAGTAGAAATTGTTAGGGCAACTCGTGAATCCCTTTTCATATTCGTATGTCTCAGGTGTTCTTTACCTCCTGCTGTTATCAAACACTCCCCATCGTACCCAACCCAAACAGGCACCACATGGGGGGATCCATCTTTCATTACTGTGGCAATACTTGCAAAAACATTTCCAAGGAATATTTCTGCAAATTTTTCCGGTATGTCCATACAATTTCCTTGGCTTCAACGGCCTTAAATGCTATTTTGGTCTCTTTTTCGCCATCTGCACAACAAATCTACCAATCATTTCTTATAGCACGAATAACTTCAAAGTAAATATGTCTACTCCTGAATTTGGATATAAAGATGAATCTTACTACAAGACACCCTGGAAAACTTACCAAGGCCATAATGCAGATCCAATAGATACCCTAGACACTCCTCTAATAATTGAAGTTGCACCTTGTGGATCTTTTATCAACCGTGATTTAAACCCAAACCAACCTTACGTGGCAGAAGAAGTCGCCGAACAATCCATAGGCGCCATCGAAGCAGGGGCCTCCATGTGCCATTTGCATGTTCGGAGGGCGGATGGTATTCCAGATGCATCCCCTAAGACCATAGTTAACACAATAAAATTAATTCAAAAAGAATACGATCCTATAACTACAATTAATGTTAGGAGCAATATAGAAGGTGCTACATTTGGGGTGCCACTTCTCCATCAAACAATTGGAAAAATATTAGATGAATATGGGCCTGGTTATGTTGATATGGTCACTACATCACCACTTGGGGATGCACTCGACCCACGAGCCCCATTTGTTATGAATCCTGATATATTACAAGATTGGGTCACGTTCCTCCAAGACAACGACCTCAAACCAGAACTCATGGCTTATTCTTACAAAGCTTACCCTAGAATCAAAAGATGGCTCGTTGACACTGGCATTTTGAAAAAACCTTACTACGTAAATACTACTTGCGGTGACCATGCATATTTCACATCAGGTCCTTCAACCCCTCATCCATGGGGTGCTTTATATTTGGCTTCTATGTGGGAGACAAATCCACTGCCACGGGAGCATACAATTCAAGGAAGTGTAGTTGGAGGTAGAAATTGGCTCCCTCTCACCGTAGAAGCCATTATGATGGGATACCGGGTCGTCCGAATTGGAATGGAAGACACCGTATATAGATACCCTCATAAAAACGAAAAAATAGAAAACTGCAAACAAGTTGTTGAGACGGTTGTAAATATATGCGAAAACCTAGGTCGCGATATAGCCACCCCCGAACAAGCACGAAAAATTCTAGGTGTTTAGATTTAATTAGTATAATTGGATGTATCTAATTACACCTATGGACCACGCAATTATCCAGATTATCAGATAGCCAAATACTCCCATTCTTAATCTCTTCCTCCATATACTCATATCCTCTCCTAATGAATCTATCAATATAGAATCGTCTGGAACTTGATATAAATTCAAAGATCTTTTGGCATTAAATATCCTTACTATTCCAGTCAGGGCGACTATCAAGAAAGCATATGCCTGAAGCCCTATGAACGTATGCAATGCAATATAACCATCTATACGAGAGAATGATTGAGGTATCATCCATGCAAAAATGGGGACCGTAGTTAGCAATAGACCAGTGAAAATAAACCGTAGATGGTGCATCAATATGTCCCATGTCACCGTCTTTTCTCGAATAATTATCCAAGCTCCATATATATAACATGGAAAACTAGCAGTAACTATAATCAGTACTATAGTGGCTATAGTTGCATCATCCATACTTATTCACCCACACGACAAATTTTAATTTCCAAAGAATACACTTAATTTTTGCTTTCCCCCGAACAAGATAAAGTCATTGTGTCAACAAATCCTGGTGAATTTATTCACTCTTCTGAAAAAATCATTGTCGGGACTGATCTCCTCGACCGAATCGAGGCAGACACTAAAGATAGAATTCGTCGCAGAAATATTCTGGCAATGATAGAACGAATTTCAATAGAAGGTACTGGCCACATTCTCATTTATGACGATTTGGGTTACGCGCTAGTTGAACCAGATGGTTCGGTAAGTGGAATTGGATCTATTAGAACAGAAATAGAGAACGTTGTGGTATTATGTTCTATGAGTAGTTATGATGTACCTGAACTCCTCAACGGTAATTTTTTACCAAAGATATCTTCCACCTATAAACCCGCAAATCAAATTGGAAACAAATTGCTTCAGACACTCTCATTTTCATTTTTTATAATTGGATTCATCCTCCTCATTTCCCCCATATTCATAAACTTTTATGCATCTTCTGCAACTATCTTAACAACAATATCTGGACTTGGTTTCATACTCACTAGCTTATTTATTATCACACTAGTAATTCATTCTCGTTTATCTGATCGTTTTAGATCCTCTGAGTATCAAAACAGATTGAAAAATATTGGGATTGGCTCAAATTCTCGTCCTAGTTTTATTCCCCAATTCGAAGAAAAATAACCCCCATTTCCAAATATGTTGATGTGCAGTTTATCACTTGTATATCGGTGCATTTATGCGGCTTCCTCACTGACATTCTGCTATATGCATCGGCGGCATTTCATTCAATCTGCTACCGGGTCTATAGCACTTCTTTCTCTTTCTGGAATTGCAACTGCATCTGAAGTATCTAATTCTAGCACTCCTGTAGCTACAACAGAATCATCACCGCCATCATCCGATCCGCAAACACACACAGTTAGGATGTTCGACAGCATGATTTATGATCCCGAAGTCATTACAATTTCCCCCGGTGACACGGTTAAATGGATTAATGTGGGCGCAATGGGACATTCAGTAACTGCATACGAAGATAAAATTCCTGCAGAATCTCCATACTGGGCATCTGGTGACTTTGAGTCAGAAAACGATGCTAGGGGCGATTACCCAATTGGAAATATAGCTAAAGATGAGTCTTATTCGCACACATTTGATTCTGAAGGGGAGCATGAATATTTTTGCATACCTCATGAATCAATTCAAATGGTCGGAAAGGTCGTTGTAAAAGAAGGCGGTGCCCAGGCAATTGGGGCTTCAGGATCATCAACAGAATCAAGCGGTGAAAAAGGAGAAGATCCTGAACATATGGGGGTGCCATTCCAAGCACATTGGGTCGGATTAGCAACAATTCTAGGGATATTTGTTTCTTTAGTTTTTACTTTCTTTTTCTTAAAATACAATGAGACTCCTCATTCAGGATATCCGAAACAAAAATAATATCATGACACACCCAAGCAGTAAATATGGTGCAATCCACCGTTACGAGCCAGCTAGAGAAAGCATGGCAGCAGCAATAGCGATAGTATTATTAACTATATTTGAAATATTGTTCTCAATTCTATTTACTTATGGTTTAATTCTTGGTGGGTGGGGATTCTCTGGAATGGGGAATATGTATTTGGGTGGTTTGCTGGCTGCCATT
>Ga0302132_10001230_pt1 | contig 14642 bp, 7 predicted proteins | sample CB9_321_MG_FD_203113 | JGI IMG/M metagenome (GOLD analysis project Ga0302132, IMG submission 203113) | Marine microbial communities from Western Arctic Ocean, Canada - CB9_32.1 | ecosystem: Environmental > Aquatic > Marine > Oceanic | place: Canada: Western Arctic Ocean | collected 2017-09-19
GCCACGGAGGGTGCGGCAGGTCTGGCCTATCAGACTGGCTACGTTGGCAGCGACTCGCCGATGATGTCTGAGATTCCCTATACCGACTACACATCCGGCGAACACACGGTCTTTGCCGTGATGGCCGCTCTGATGCACCGTCTGCGCACTGGCGAGGGCCAGTTTGTGGACATCTCCCAGACCCAGGCCACTAGTGCCACCATCCCGGAAATATTGATGGACTACTCGGCCAACAAACGGACTGGGCCGCGTCTGGGCAACCAAGACACCATTATGTCACCCCACGGCTGCTACCAGACCCAAGGCGACGACCGCTGGATAACCATCGCCGTCGCCACCGACGAAGAATGGCAATCCCTATGCCGGGTTCTGAAGCAGGACGATTGGGCGTCAGATTCCAGGTTTGCGGACTCGCTGAGCCGGTGGCAAAACCGGGACGCGTTGGACTCGCTGATTGGCCCGGTGACCAGCTCTTGGTTATCCCATGATTTGATGCACGCCCTACAGAAAGAGGGAGTTGCCGCCGGAGTGGTCATGGACAGTAAAGACTTGCTGTTTGACCCGCACTTGGTGGAGCGCAACTTCTACGAAGTGGTCTCCCATCATGAGAGTACCGGCATTCCGCCGCTGCCCTACGCTGGCCGCCCCTGGAAGCTGTCTAAAACCCCTGCCGTGGATGGCATGGCTGCCCCGCTAATGGGTGAGCACAATAGTCTCATCCTGGAAGACCTCTTAGGGAAAACCGCCGAGGAGATGGCAGCCCTAGAAGAATCGGGGATTATTGGCTACGGCCCCACCACCCCAAGGCCAGTGCAACGCCCGCCCCTGGAAGAACAGGTGCGCCAAGGCCGGATGCAACGCTTCGAAACCGACTTTGAAGAACAGGTCAGGAGAACGTTTCCAGCATAATGTCTAATCAGGAGCTATTAACTTGAGCGTTGGTTGGGCTATTTTGGGGACCGGGGGTTTTCCAGATGAGAAGGTTGCCCCCGCACTGAACCTGGTGGATGGCGGTGAGCTTATTGCCGTGATGAGCAGAGATGCCGCCAGAGCAGCGGAATTTGGTGCCAAGCATGGCGCACAGGTTGGTTACGACTCCATAGAAGCAGTGCTGGCTGATACTAGGGTAGATGCCGTGTATATAGCCAATCGGAATCACCTTCACGCCCCCCACGCCATCTTGGCCCTAAAAGCCGGCAAGCACGTGTTCATGGAAAAACCCATCGCCTTAAACTTTGCCGACGGGGTAGAAGTGGTTAAGGCTTCTGAATCTAGTGCCTGCAAACTGGGAGTCGGATTCGAATTGCGCCAACATCCGGGGAGGATCGAATCCAAGGAATTGATTTCTGCGGGTGCACTTGGCACGGTGGCCCTGGCACAGGCCCAGTTCGGCAGTGGTGTTCGTGGCAACATAAACCCCAAACCCCGCAGCGGCCACAGTGATTGGTGGGTTGATCCTGATTCCACCGGTGGCGCTTTCGCCATGATGGCTTTGGGAATCCACTGTGTCGACGAACTACGGTTCATGCTAGGGCAGGAAGTCACCGAGATTGCTGCCATCACTGATGGGCAGACTAGTTCCCAGTCGCTGGAAAACCTAGCCACTCTTTCTCTACGATTCTCAGGTGGCACAATCGGCACCGTGAACTGCGGATTCCGTATGCCCGGGTTTGAAAACTCGGTCTCGATATACGGGAGTGACGGCAAGATAATCTTCAACGAAGCCTATCCTCCCCACACCCTCCAAGGCAGCATGGAGATATCCAGCCAAACCGTGAACAATACAACATCCTACGAGCGGGACGGACTGATTCTGATGCAACAGCAAATTGAGGGTTTTAATCAGGTGATCCAGCACGGGCATCAGCCAGCGGCCACTGCAAGAGATGGCCTAAAAGCCGTCCAGGTTATCGAAGCCATGATTAAATCAGCAGCAACAGGAACCACAGTAAAACTAGAGCCACTAAATTTCTAAAATCTCTTCCCTTTTACGCCTTGTAAGATAATCAGCAACAAGATTACTCCCCGTCCAATCGGATTCTCAGAGCAACAAAATGCCAGCTAAGCAATATTGCCCAGCTGGCATTTTCATTCCCTAATTCAAACTATGATACCGAAGGTATTTGGGTCCAGGCTCAGCCTGGTCTCTCTTCTCTCCACTGTGCAGTCGCATCAGCAACGAGATTTCGGCTTCGGCCTCAGAATGACATGACTTGAACCGAGACCACCGAAGCAACTCAAACTATGGCGCCGAAGGTATTTAGGTCCAGGCTCAGCCTGGCAGCCTGGTGGCTAGAGACCGTGCTTGGTTTCGTAGTCTCCGATGTCGTTTTCCATGCGGAGGGTTAGGCCGATGTCGTCCAGGCCGTTAACCAATGCGTCCTTGCGGGCGGCGTCAATTTCAAACGAAATGGAAATCTCCTCGCTCTCGTCCCAGACCCGTTGGCCGACCAGGTCGACCGTCAGTTCAATGCCAGGGTCGGCTTCGGCCTTGTCCATAATCTCCCGTACCTGCTCCGCGGGGAGCACCAGAGGTAGCACGCCATTCTTGAAACAGTTGTTGTAAAAAATGTCGGCGAAGCTGGTGGAGATGATGCACTTGATTCCGTAATCGCGGAGCGCCCACGGGGCGTGCTCCCTAGAAGAACCACAACCAAAGTTGGGTCCGGCCACCAGAACGTTGGCGTTCCGGTAGCCCTCTTTGTTCAGGATGAAATCCGGGTTGTCGGAGCCGTCGGCGTTATACCGCCACGACGAGAACAGCGCGTCTTCGAACCCGCTGCGCTCGATGCTCTTTAGGTACACCGCCGGGATGATCTGGTCGGTGTCGATGTTGACGCGGTCGATGGGCGCGACCACACCGGTTAATTTCGTAAAGGCGTCCATGGTTTATCTCCCTAGTTTATTGGGCGCTGGTCGGTTTTCAGGGTTTGGTCCCGGGTTTAAAGGTCTCTGACGTCGACGAAGTGACCGGCGATGGCTGCTGCTGCGGCCATGGCTGGACTCACCAAGTGAGTGCGTCCGCCCTTGCCCTGCCGTCCCTCAAAGTTACGGTTGGAGGTGGAAGCGCAGCGCTCGCCAGGCTTCAGAATGTCCGGGTTCATACCGAGACACATGGAGCAACCGGCGACCCGCCAGTCGACTCCGGCCTCAATTAAAATCTTGTCCAGACCCTCGTCTTCGGCTTCCTTTTTAATCTTTGCCGATCCGGGGACCATCATGGCGTAAACGTCGTCGTGGACCTTCTTTCCCTTGACCACTTCGGCGGCTGCTCGGATATCTTCCAGCCGGGAGTTGGTGCAGGCGCCAATGAAAACGCGGTCCAGTTTGATGTCCGTGATCGCCATACCGGCTTTCAGATCCATGTACTGGAGGGCCCGGTTTAGCGCGTCTTTGGTGTTCTCGTCTTCGGCATCTTCCGGGTTGGGTATCTTCCCGGAGATCGGCACAACCATGCCGGGGGTGGTGCCCCAGGTTACGTGAGGTTCAATGTCGGCAGCGTTAAGTTCCACCACCTTGTCGTACGTGGCACCGGGGTCGGAGGCTAGGTTCTTCCAACGTTCTACAGCGGCGTCGAATTCAGCGCCTTGTGGTGCAAATTGGCGGCCCTTAAGGTAGTCAAAAGTGGTCTGGTCGGGAGCGATCATACCAGCGCGGGCACCGGCCTCAATGCTCATGTTGCAGACGGTCATGCGTCCGTCCATGGACAGGGCGCGAATTGCATCACCGGTGTATTCAATAACGTGTCCAACACCGCCGTAAACCCCAATCTTTCCAATGATAGCCAGAATGACGTCCTTGGCAGTTACTCCTTTAGGAAGTTTACCGTTGACCCTAATTTCCATGGTGTCGGGTTTGAAGGCGCGTAGCGTTTGGGTAGCCAGCACGTGTTCAACTTCAGAAGTGCCAATCCCGATGGCGTAAGCACCCAGCGCTCCGTGGGTGGAGGTATGGCTGTCGCCGCAAACCACGGTCTTGCCGGGCTGGGTGTAGCCAAGGTCTGGCCCAATCACGTGAACGATGCCCTGTAGCGGGCTGAACCGGTCGTAAAGCGTGACGCCGAACTCGGCACAGTTGCTGTCCAAGGCGTCTAGCTGTTTCTTGGAAATCCCATCGGTCACCGGCAGAGACAGGTCCCAGGTGGGGGTGTTGTGGTCTGCGGTGGCAATGGTTAGATCTAAGCGTCTGACCTTGCGGCCAGCATCCCTAAGGCCGTCAAAGGCCTGGGGGGAGGTTACTTCGTGTACCAGGTGCAGGTCGATGTAAATAATCGGCGGCTCACCGGGCTCTTCAGCGACCACATGGTCGGCCCAGATCTTCTCGAACATCGTCTTGGGAGGCATTTGGGTTTTCCTTTGAATTTAAAATTCGTTAAATCAAAATCCGGCGGGCGGATATTACCTGTGACAGCCTGTTTCACGCCTAAACGAGTCATTAAAACCGGTTCGTATTATAGCACCAAGTGGTCTCGCCGCCACGCCCGCTCTCGCGCTCGCTCTATGGAGAGCCGCTATTCCCGTTGTGGGTAGAGGCGTTAGCGGGTTAATGGTACACTGGCGCTACGCCTAACCAGCAGGGCTAGACACCGTCTCAAAGGCCCATAATCGCGGTTTTTAGCTTCTGCTTTTATCTTGGTTTTCAGCGCTAAACAGCCTAAAACCCACCCCAAAAATCAGGTCAAACCCACGGAGGAAGATTGCCATGCCCGCATCCGAAGCGGTGGTCCTACCCGAAACAGCCCGACCTAGTAAATATCGTATCAAACTGCACCCAGACCTCAAGAATTTCACCTTTAGCGGCGAGCAAAGTGTGGACCTTCAGGTGTTGGAGGCGACTACCTCCATCGTATTGAACGTCATCGACCTTAAAATCAGTGTTGCCACTCTTCACGCCAATGGCGTAACGCTGTCCAACCCGAAAATCACTATCGATAAAGAAGCAGAGACCGCGACCTTGGATTTCGGTGAGACCATTCAGCCGGGCGACGGCCGATTGGAAATGATTTTCAGCGGTGAACTCAACGATAAGTTAATGGGTTTTTACCGCTCTGAATACACCGCCCAAGACGGCGAAACCCGGTACATGGCCACCACTCAATTTGAGCCGACCGACGCCCGCCGCGCCTTCCCCTGCTGGGACGAACCGGCCAAGAAGGCCACCTTTGAAGTTACTCTGGTGTTCTCAGACGAATACGAAGCCATCTCTAACACACCTGCGGTTGACGAGGCTATTCCGGGTCCTGGTTTGAAGTCGGTCCGGTTCGCTGAAACGCCGGTTATGTCAACTTACCTGCTGGCATTTATCGTCGGTAACCTAGTCTCGATCCAAGAGCGTGCCGAAGGCGGCACCAAGGTCGGAGTCTGGACCACCCCCGGCAAGGAAAACCAGGCAACCTTTGCCTTGGATACCTCCGTCAAGCTTCTCGGGTACTTCAACGATTATTTCGGGATTCCCTATCCCCTAGCCAAGCTTGATCACATCGCGATACCAGACTTCGCCGCTGGAGCCATGGAAAACTGGGGCGCAGTCACCTATCGGGAGACCGCTCTATTGGTTGACCCGGATAACTCCTCAGCCGGCACCCGCCAACGGGTTGCTGAAGTTATTGCCCACGAGATGGCCCACATGTGGTTCGGCGACTTGGTAACCATGGAATGGTGGGACGACCTGTGGCTGAATGAGAGCTTTGCTTCCTGGATGGGCAACAAAGCAGTTGACTGGCTCTTCCCCGAATGGGAGATGTGGACCCAGTTTGTGAACATGGATACCAACCGGGCTCTAAGCTTGGACGGTCTGAAGAACTCCCATCCCATCGAGCAGGCAGTGATGAACCCCGCGGAGGTTAGCCAGCTATTCGACGCCATTAGCTACAGCAAGGGAGCGTCGGTCATCCGCATGCTGGAGAATTTCCTGGGCGAAGAGACCTTCCGCAAGGGGTTGAACCGCTATCTGTCTGGGCACATGTATGACAACGCCCGCACCCAAGACCTTTGGTCAGCCCTGGAGACGGAGTCCGGTCAGCCGGTCACCGCCATCATGGACTCCTGGGTGAAGCAGATGGGCTACCCAGTTCTGCAGGTGGAGTCAGACCGCAGCGGAGCTAAGACCCAACTATCGGTGAGCCAAGAACGGTTCGTTTATGACAGCCTGCTGGGCGATAGCGAACCCGACGCCGAAGTCTGGCGTGTGCCAATCAGCGTCAGCCAGGGCGGGGAGGAATCTCCCATCACCGTCATGGAAGGCAACCAAACCCAGATTGAAGTACCCGGCAACTCCGATAGCTGGGTCAAACTGAACCCATTACAGACGGGGTTCTTCAGGGTGAACTACTCTGCAGAAGACTGGCAGCGCCTGGTCCCGGCCATCGAGTCTTTGGAACTGCACGCCACCGACCGTCTGGGTATCCAAAACGACGCCTACGCCCTCTCCCGAGCCGGTATCCTTCCGGTGACCCAGTTCATATCCATGTCCAATGCCTACAAGAACGAGAACGATGCCTCGGTGTGGAGCGACCTAGCCAGCAACCTACGGGACATTGAACAACTCATCTCCGAAGAGCCGATACACGGCGCGTACCAGAAGTTTGCCCGTGAACTCTTTGCCCCGGCAGCTGCGAAGATCGGCTGGGAACCCAAGGCCGATGAGGGTCACCTGGACGCGTTGCTCCGATCAACGGTCCTCAGTCAGGCCGGCAGCTATAACAACGCCGAGGTAACGGCCCAGGCTACCGAACGCTTCCAGAAATACCTGGCTGACCGGGAGACATTGACGCCCGATCTGCGCGGCGTGGTCTTTGCCCTTGCCGCCCAGTCTGGCGGCAAGGATGTCTACGACTCGATCTGGCAATTGGAAGGCGAGACAGACCTAGCCGAAGAGAAAATCAGGCTGCTAATGTCGCTCAGCCGGTTCCAGCAGGCAGACCTCCTAACCGCTGCTTTGGAAGACTCTTTGTCCTCCAAGGTCAGATCTCAGGACACCGTCACCCTGGTTGCCAGCATCGCTGCCAACCCCAAGGGCCGTGACCTGGCCTGGGACTTTGTGAAGTCCAATTGGACAGAGTTTGACCGACGCTACGGCGGCGGCGGGTTTGGCCTCATGCGGTTGGTCTCTATCTGCAGCCACTTCAGCTCCCAGGAAAAGTCTGACGAGGTGGACAGTTTCTTCGCGGAGCACCCGGCCCCGGCAGCGGAACGGACCATTCGACAAGTCCTAGAGAGAGTGAAACTCAACATTAAATGGCTGGAGATCAACCGTCCACTTCTAACAGACTGGTTCGCCAGCAACAAATAAAACGCCTGCAACGCTGGCAAAATCACGTCTCCACTCAGGCACGAAATTGGAAGTCTCCGGTTCACACATCTGTGGGCCGATGCTACAATAGCTAGTCTTTCAATAATCGAAATCTGAACAACGATTGAACAAATATGTCAACAAATACACGTATAGATGAACTGAAATCGGCACTGGCCCAACGCATACTCGTGATGGACGGGGCCATGGGCACTGCCATCCAGAACAAAGACCTGGGGCCAGAAGACTTTGGCGGTGAAGAATATGAAGGGTGCAACGAGTACCTGATTATCACCAGGCCGGACGTCATTGAGGATATCCACCGGAGCTATCTGCAGGCTGGCGCCGACATCATTGAGACCGGGACCTTTGGCGCTACGCCAGTGGTCTTGGCCGAGTATGACCTTGCCCACGAAGCCCGCCGCATCAACCGAGAAGGCGCAGCTATCGCTTTGAAAGTGGCAATGGAAGAGTCGACCCCGGAAAAACCCCGGTACATTGCCGGTTCCATGGGCCCCACCACCAAGACGATCTCGGTCACTGGTGGTATTACCTTTGAGGAACTCGCCAACGACTACCACATTCAGGCCGTCGGTCTGATTGAGGGCGGCGTTGACCTGCTGTTACTGGAGACCAGCCAGGACACCCTGAACGTTAAAGCTGGACTAGAAGGCATTGACCGGGCTTTTGCCGAACTAGGCAAGGAAATCCCAGTTGCAGTACAGGGCACCGTGGAGCCCATGGGCACCCTGCTGGCAGGACAAGACGCTGAAGCTTTCTATACGTCCCTCGCTCACCGTGACCTGCTCTGGATCGGACTGAACTGCGCCACTGGCCCTAGCTTCATGACCGACCACATCAGGACGCTGGCCTCGCTCTCCAAGTTCCCCGTGGCCTGCCTGCCCAACGCTGGCATGCCCGACGAAGACGGGAATTACAACGAGACACCAGAGGGCATGGCCGAGACCGTAGGCCGGTTCGCCGAGTCTGGTTGGGTCAACATCATTGGAGGCTGCTGTGGCACCGTCTCCGAGCATATTAAGTTGTTGTCCGAGATGGCCGACGGCAAGGCCGCGCGACCGCTGGTGGACAGCCCAGAGACCCGCGTCTCCGGCATTGAGGCTCTATTGATCGATGACGAAGTCCGCCCCGCAATCGTCGGTGAGCGCACCAACGTATTGGGCAGTAGAAAGTTCCGCCGTCTCATCAAAGAGGGCTCATTTGAAGAGGCTGCCGAGATCGGTCGCCGTCAAGTGAGAAACGGCGCCCACATCTTGGACGTTTGCCTCCAAGACCCGGACCGGGACGAGATGGCAGACGTGGCTCAATTCCTGGACTTGGTGACCAAAAAAGTCAAAGCTCCCATCATGATTGACTCCACTGATTCGGCCGTGATTGAGCTTGCGTTAACCAAACTCCAGGGCAAGTCCATCATCAACTCCATCAACTTGGAAGACGGTGAAGAACGGTTCGAGGCCGTTGTTCCCCTGGCCAAGCGCTACGGCGCGGCCCTGGTGGTTGGCTGTATCGACGATGATAAAGAGCAGGCCCAGGCCATCACCAAGGAGCGAAAACTTGAGGTCGCTATCCGCTCGACCAAACTCCTAACCGAGAAGTACGGGATTCCCATAGAAGACATCTTCTTTGACCCATTGGTCTTCCCCGTTGGCACCGGCGACCAAAACTACGTTGGTTCCGGCGCTGAGACAGTTGAGGGCGTGCGGCTGATTAAAGAGGCCCTGCCCGGCGTGAAGACGATTTTGGGCATCTCCAACGTGTCCTTTGGCCTGCCCGCAGCCGGTAGAGAAGTGCTGAACTCAGTATTCTTGTACCACTGCGTCCAAGCCGGACTGGACATGGCCATCGTCAACTCAGAGGGTATGGAGCGCTACGCATCCATCCCGGAAGAAGAACGCAAACTGGCCGAGAACCTGATCTGGTACAGCGGTGATGACCCAGTGGCAGCCTTTGCAGACCATTTCCGGGACAAGGCACCCAAAGCAACCTCAGAAGAACGCAAGAGCCTACCTCTAGATGAGCGCCTGGCTCTCTGCATCATTGAAGGCTCCAAAGAAGGACTGGCCGAGGACCTAGACGAAGCCCTCACGGGGCGGACCCCGCTTGAGATCATCAACGGACCGCTGATGGACGGCATGTCCGAAGTTGGCCGCCAGTTCAACGCCAACCAATTGATTGTGGCCGAAGTTTTGCAATCCGCTGAGTCCATGAAGTTCTCGGTGTCGCACCTTGAGCCCCACATGGAGCAGGCAGACGCTGCCGTCAAAGGCAAGATCGTCTTGGCAACTGTTAAAGGCGACGTCCATGACATTGGCAAGAACCTGGTTGAAATCATCATGGGTAACAACGGCTACCAGGTCATCAACCTAGGTATCAAAGTTCCGCCCGATGTGCTGATTGCAGCCGTCAAAGAACACAAGCCTGACATGGTCGGTCTCTCTGGGCTGCTGGTTAAGTCTGCCAAGATGATGGTCGAAACAGCACAGGACTTTAGCCAGGCCGGCATCACCACGCCAGTGCTGGTCGGTGGCGCGGCTCTATCCAACCGGTTCACTCGGCTCCGAATCGCCCCTGAGTATGACGGAATGGTGGCCTATGCCCCAGATGCCATGTCTGGTCTGGCCTTGGCCAACTCCATTCAGGACGCCGACGAGCGGGCCAAGTTGGTGGCGTCTTTCGACGAAGAAGCCGACGCCATGCGAGTCGCCGATGAAGCGGCTCAGTCCTCCAAGGAGGAAGTTGGGGAGGATGTGCCCCCCGCCCAATTGCGGCACGACTTTGACATACCCAACCCGCCCGACTTGCGACTACACGTGATTAATGACCATCCTTTGGATGAGATTTTCCCGTTCATCAACCCGCAGATGCTTTACGTAAGGCATTTGGGCTACAAGGGCCGGTTCGCCGATGACCTGGAAGCTGGGGTGGAAGCAGCAGTAGAACTGCGTGAGTCAGTTAGAAAAGTCGAAGACTTGATGTTGGCCCAATCAGACATCAAGGCCCACGCCATATTCAAATTCTTCCCTGCCAACTCGGACGGCCAACGGATTCAGGTCAACGGCGCCGAAGACAAAAAAATCGCCGAGGAATTCTATCTGGGACGCCAATCCCAGCGGGACGGTCTCTGCTTGGCAGACTACCTGTTGCCCCAGAGCAGCGGGAAGACCGACTACCTTGGCATGTTCGTTGTTTCCGTTGGAAACGGTGTCCGGGCTTTGGCCGAAAAATGGATGGCTGATGGACAGTTCTTGAACTCCCACATCCTATCGGCGCTGGCCCTGGAAAGCGCCGAGGCCTTTGCCGAGCTGCTCCACCAACAGATACGGCAGATGTGGGGCTTTGGCGACAAAGCCGGAACAACACCTCAGGATTTGTTCCGCACGCAGTACCACGGCAAGCGATTCTCCTTTGGCTACCCAGCCTGCCCTAGGTTGGAAGACCAAGAGCAGTTGTTCCGCCTGCTGGACGTCTCAGCCAACCTGGACGTGGAACTGACCGAAGGCTACATGATGGACCCGGAATCGTCGGTATCGGCGCTGGTCTTCCATCATCCCGACGCCAAATACTTCAACCTGAGCGAGTCGGACATCGACCGGCTGGAGCAGGAAGCTTCAAAATAAGCAGTTTTAAAATAATCACTGGCCCAATCTGGCAACCGGAGACGATGTGGAGCCGATAACAAAGATTGCAGAAGAGCTTGGCCTGGACGCTGACCACTTGGTTCCTTACGGTCGGTACAAGGCTAAGATTTCCCTGGATGCCCTGAAAGACCCAGTCGAATACCGGGGCAAGCTGGTGGTGGTCACCGGCATCACCCCAACCCCAGCTGGTGAGGGCAAGACCACCACGGCCATTGGCCTCACCCAGGGTATGGGCCGCTTGGGGCACAAGGTATCGGTCAATCTCCGGGAACCCACCTTGGGGCCAATCTTTGGTATCAAGGGTGGCGGCACCGGCGGCGGCATGGCCCGGGTGGTGCCAGAAGACGAGATCAACATCCACTTCACCGGAGACGCCCACGCCGTTGGCTCAGCCCACAACCTTCTGGCGGCCTTGGTGGAAAACGCCGTGTACCGGAACTCGGTACCCGGACTGACCGCTGGTGGACTCATGTGGAACCGCGTGACAGACGCTTCAGATAGGGGTCTGCGCCAGGTTGTTTCAGGAATCGGTGGCGCCAACTTCGGCCCCCTACGGGAAGCCCGATTTGATATCGTATCCGCCTCTGAGATCATGGCCATATTGGCCTTGGCTGACGGCCCGGAAGACCTACGCCAACGGCTGACCCGCATCGTCATCGGAGAGACTTCAGAGGGGGAGCCAGTCACGGTTGAACAGTTAGGTTTTGCCGGTGCTTTGATGACGTTGCTGCACCAGACCGTGATGCCGAATCTGGTCCAGACAATGGAGGGCCAACCTTCCATCATCCACGCCGGTCCCTTTGGCAACATCGCCCACGGTTGTAGTTCGATCATTGCCGACAAGATGGCCCTGGGTTATGCCGACTACGTGATTACCGAGGCCGGGTTTGCCTCCGACTTGGGATTTGAAAAATTCATGCACATCAAGACTCGGCAGAGCGGGTTACTACCCAGCGCCGCCGTATTGGTTGCCTCCGCCCGCGCCCTCAAGTGGCACGGTGGTGTCCGGCGTAGAGATCTGGGGACACCAGACGCTGCCGCAGTGGTAGCTGGCGGTGATAACCTGGTCCATCACATTGGCATCGTCACTGGCTTTGGCCTGCCTTGCGTCGTGGCTATCAACCGGTTCGGCACCGATAGCGACGAAGAGCTAGCCGCGGTAAAGAAGATCGCCATGGACGCCGGGGCAACTTCCGCAGTTGAATGTGACGGATTCGCCCACGGCGGCGTCGGTGGTGAAGTCCTGGCCCAGGCCGTGGTCGACGCTTCCCAAGGCACGCCTCAGATTACCTACGCCTATCCCGCCGACGCCTCCGCCGAGGATAAGGTGTTGGCGTTGGCCCAGAAGATCTACAACGCCGCCGACGTCAGTTGGTCGCCGGAGGCCCGACGAAGGCTGCGGTACTTTGAGTCCAAAGGTTGGGGCAATCTACCCATCTGTATGGCCAAGACCCACCTGTCCATCTCCCATGACCAGAGTTTGAAGGGAAGACCCGGCGGCTACACCTTTCCCATCACGGACATCCGGGCTTCCGTTGGCGCAGGGTTCCTCTATGCGCTGGCTGGCCCCATCCAGACGCTACCGGGCCTACCGAGCCGTCCTAGAGCGCTGGACATGGACGTTTCATCAGACGGCGAGGTTATTGGCCTAAGCTAGCAACCACACCAAATTCCCATGACTCTGTAACTTTCAACCCGTATCATATAAGCACGATGCAAAACGACTCACGCACCAGAGTAATTATCATGGGAGCCGCCGGCCGCGACTTCCACAATTTCAATACCGTCTTTCGCAATGACCCTTTGATCAGGGTCGTTGCGTTCACCGCCGCCCAGATTCCAGACATTGCAGACCGCACCTACCCCCATGCCCTCAGCGGCCCTCTCTACCCTTACGGCATCCCCATAGTTGAAGAGGCGGAGTTGATTCCACTGATCAAACGGGAACGCGTGGACTGGGTCTACTTCTCCTACAGTGACGTTTCCCACATGGACGTGATGCACAAGGCATCTGCAGTGTTGGCCGCCGGGGCCAGCTTTGGGTTCTTGGGACCACGACACACTGCCATCGCGTCTAAAAAACCGGTGATCAGTGTCTGCGCAGTCAGGACGGGTGTTGGAAAAAGCTCCGCTACCCGCCGCATTGCCAAGTTCTTTTTGGACCGAAAACGCCAGGTCAGTGTCATTCGCCATCCCATGCCCTATGGAGACCTTGAAGCCCAGCGGGTGCAGCGGTTCGGCGAGATGGAAGACCTGGAACGCTTTGAAGCGACAGTTGAAGAACGCGAAGAATACGAGCCGCTGATTCGCCTCGATTTGGCAGTATTCGCCGGAGTCGACTATCTCCCGATACTCCACCGGGCAGAGGCTGAAGCCGACATAGTCATCTGGGACGGCGGCAACAATGACCTGCCGTTCATCCAGTCTGACCTACATATAGTCCTGGTTGATCCCCATCGCCGGGGCCACGAAACCAGCTACCATCCTGGCGAGGCCAACCTGCACATGGCCGACCTGGTAATCATTAACAAGGCCAATAGCGCCACTCCGGAGCTGATGGCCCAAGTCCAAGCCAGCGCCTCTTTGGTGATCCGAGAAAACGTGCCAGTGTTACTCGCCGATTCCATCGTCACCGTTGGAGAACCGGAACTGATTAAGGGCAAACGCGTTCTGGTGGTGGGTGACGGCCCAACATTAACCCATGGCGGAATGGCCTACGGTGCCGGCACCATTGCCGCTCGCGACTTGGAAGCAGCCGCAATCATACCCGGCAAACAATTTGCCGTTGGCAGTATCAAGTCGGCTTACGAACAGTATCCCCACATGGAGACTGAAGTTCCTGCACTGGGGTACAACCCGGAGCAACTGGCTGACCTTGAAGCGACGCTTAACGCTGCGGATGCAGATCTTATCCTCTACGCCACACAGGTCAACCTAAACCAACTGATTACTGTCAACAAGCCCATGATCGCCGCTGAGTATGAGATGCAGGAACGAGGCGGTGAATTGAACGATATCCTGGCTGATTTTGATTACCAACGGATAACCGGCGGCTAAACAGGGCTACGCTGAACTTCCGCTGAATTCTTTTACTGAGAGACCAATATGCGCGTAACCATGATCCACGCAATCGCCGAATCCATCCCGCCGGTGCGGTTGGCCTTTGGCGAAGTGTTCCCCGAAGCCGAGGTGATCAACGTCCTGGACGAGGGTCTGCTAATCGACTTTAAAGGCCATCTGACGCCGCAGTTGCGCCGCCGGATGAGCAACATTATTGGTTACTGCCAAGACAACCACGCCGACGCTATTGCCTTGGCCTGTTCGGTCTACGCCCCGGTGGTCGACTCGGCCAAGCACCTCGTTGATGTGCCCCTGATGTCTTCCTACGGCCCGGTGATGGCCGACGCCGTTGCCAGCGGGCCCAGAGTTGGTCTGATCGCCTCAGTGGCCGCTACCATGGCCGATGCTGAGTACTACCTACGGCTGGCCGCGGAAGAAGCCGGAGTCGCAATCGAACCCGTTCTTTGCCTGGCCGAGGACTTGATACCCGTCATGCGCTCCGAGGGCCAAGCAGGGCTGGAACGCCGACTGGGAGAAGAAGTTCTCAAGCTGGCTCCGAATGTCGATGTGGTTCTGCTCACCCAGTTCTCTTTCGCCTCTGCCCTAACCCACCTGGAGAAAGTGTCTCCGGTG
>Ga0302132_10001231_pt1 | contig 14641 bp, 14 predicted proteins | sample CB9_321_MG_FD_203113 | JGI IMG/M metagenome (GOLD analysis project Ga0302132, IMG submission 203113) | Marine microbial communities from Western Arctic Ocean, Canada - CB9_32.1 | ecosystem: Environmental > Aquatic > Marine > Oceanic | place: Canada: Western Arctic Ocean | collected 2017-09-19
TACCTCCGGGGGGAGGAAATTCCCTTTGACGTACTCGATTTTGCTGAATCTTTAGCGCCTCCCGTTGATGAGCTTGAGCTCGCGGATACAGCAGGCACAAGCCAGATCTTTTGGTTGCCTGGCTCCGCAGGCAAGGTCCCCGTTGAGGTTTCTGCGACCGGGCCCAAAGTAATCGGCGTAGCGGCACGCCACGCCGAACGAATCATGTTTGCGTTAGGGGCGGCTCCCGAACGCATCGCTTGGGGTATCGATATAGCCCGAAGTGCTCGAAGCGACGCGGGCCTGGATCCCGACGATTTGGCCTACGGCGCCTATGTCAACGTTGTGTGTCATGGTGACCTAGATCGAGCACGTGACCTCGTGCGCGGCGGGTTGTCGACCTTTGCAAGATTCTCGGTGATGCACGGCGAGGTCATTGGACCTGTGTCGGAGTCTGAGCGCAAAGTCATGGGTAAGTTGCATGACAACTACGACATGAACAGTCATACTCGAGCCGATAGTCAACAAGCTGCAGTGCTCACCCCTGAGTTTGTTGACAGCTACGCAATAGTTGGCGGTCCTGATGTGTGCGTTGAACGCATACGCGCACTGACTGACCTAGGACTCGACAAACTTATTTTCGTTGGGGCGACTATGGGTAGCAATCGAGAAATTGCATCTGAATCAGATGCTCTTATACGCGATGAAGTGCTTCCCAATTGTCGGGATTAAGCATTGTCCAGCAAGGCTTTTCCGTAAATATTGGCAGCATGGTCCCAGGTGAGAATGGCGTGAGATCTGGCTGCGTTGACGTCTCGCCAGAGCCGCTGCATTGGTTCGTCCGCCCTCATCACATTGGCGCCGCTTGCTTCATAGAGACGATCCACTGCTGCTGCTAACGCCCTAACTGCCCAGCCGCAGTCGCGCACGATCGAGGCATTGATAAGTAGGTCAACTTCGTCAGAGCCACCGAGTTGATCAAGGCGGGCGGCCGCGTCGTAAAGCAGTAACTCGGCCGCATGAATTTCAGCGGTCGATTCAGCTAAGCGATAACCCGCCGCAGGATCGTTCCTCTGAGTATTGGCTAGAGCAACCAGGAAATGATCATCTAAACGTTCCTGGAATCGACGAACCACAGCTTTAGCAGCACCAATCACTGGCGCTGCAAGCACGATTATCGCCGTCGTACGCCACGGGCAGGTGTACAGCGGACCGCCGTAGTGGACCTGCCCCGGAGATCGACGTGCCGCGCTTTCAGCTACTCGCAACACCCGGTGACGTGGAACTACTACCTCTTCGGCAATCACGAGATCCTTGCTACCGGTGCCGCGTAGACCAATTACATCCCAAGACTTGTGATCAATGACTACATCTTCGGCGGGTAATGCGCAGATCACCGGACTTGGCTGATCCCCAGGCAGTAAACCGCCCACGCTTAGCCATGGTGCATGGTCACATCCTGAGGCAAACCCAAAGCGGCCTGATACGACTACATCGCCACCCTTTTCACGGAACCTCGTTTTCGGAACGATTGATGCGCTGACAAGAGTCGTAGGATCGTCCCAGATTTCCTGTCGTCCTTCGGTTGGCATGTGCGAAAGCATCCACCCATGAGCGCTCCACACACTGAGACACCACGAAGTCGCCATGCAATATTCGCCCGCAACTGCGGCTGCGCGCATGTGGTCTTCGATTGATGATTGAGCTCCTCCAAAGTCGGTCGGCTGAAGAAGACGAGCCGCACCCATTGCCCGTATATCGTTAGCGTTCTCTGCATCGATATGACCCGCCTCATCCGCGGCGGACGCTTTTTTCTCCCACGAGGGACCGACTGAGCGCAGTCCCGCCACTACTTCTTCAAGGTTCACGACACATACCCTAGAGAGCTTGGGGTTGGCTCAGCCAACAACGACTCACATCTCCGCCGCTTCTCGTCGCTAGTGTTGCGACGCAAGAGCTTGGAATAGGGGTGTCATGGGACGGCTAGACGGCAAAGTAGCAGTGATTACGGGAGGCGCTCGGGGCCAGGGTGCTGCTGAAGCAGAAATGTTTCGCGATGAAGGCGCGGAAGTGGTTATCACTGATGTGCTCGACGACGAAGGTGGCCGCACTGCCGCTGCCCTCGGCATCGAATTTCTGCATCACGATGTCTCATCGGCCTCAGCTTGGGAGGCTGTAGTTACCGACGTAGTGTCCCACCATGGTCGAATTGACGCGCTAGTTAACAACGCAGGAATCTTGCGAGGCGCTCGACTTGTCAACACCAGTGATGACGTTTGGGATCAAACTGTCGCTATAAACCAGACCGGTGTTTTTTATGGAATGCGTGCCGTTGCTCCCATAATGATCGAACAAGGATCAGGATCGATCGTCAACATCAGTTCCGTCGCGGGACTCGAGGCCACGTTCGCATCCATGGCCTATGGAGCAACTAAATGGGCTGTTCGCGGAATGACGAAAATTGCTGCACTCGAATTGGGACGACACAACATTCGAGTGAACTCTATTCATCCTGGTTTAATCAATACCGATATGACTTCGGAATTCGATAAAGACCGAATGGTGCGTGCAATACCCCTAGGTCGCGAGGCTGAGCCATCTGAAGTGGCAGCAGTCGCTCTGTTTCTTGTTTCTGACGATGCCAGTTATTGCTCTGGTCAAGAGTTCACGGTTGATGGCGGTATGCACCGCTAGGTGACCACCACCTTCGATGCGCTCAAAATTCGTTATTTTCCGCTGATCCTTGTCTCGGGCTGGACCTGGAATCTTTCCCGCTGGGGAGTTTCGTTCGTAGGCCCGTTCATCGCGCACGATCTCACCGGATCAGCGCGAATGGTTCAGCTAGCAGGCGTTGCTCTGTGGTCTCCATTGCTATTTGGGGGCGTGATCGGGGGGTGGATAGCAGATCGATTCGACCGACGCCGCGTAGTGATTTGTCAATTTTTTGTCACTATCCCCGGACTCATGCTCCTTGGATGGATTGAGCTCGCCGGCGAACTACAACTTTGGATGGTTTATCCGGTGCTCTTCGTAACGGGTATCGGTTGGGTGTTCGACATGGTCGGCCGTCGAGTGATTGTCTATGACCTCGTAGGGTCAGCAAATATCGACAATGCCTTGGCGCTAGAAGCGAGCGGCGGAGCAATCGCGTTGGCTTTAGGTGCCCTTGGTGGTGGTGCTCTTATTCAAACTGTCGGTATTGGTTGGGCACTCATTGTTATGGGGGCCTTACAAATCGTTTCATTTAGCACTTTCGTAGCGGTACCGGCCATTGAGCGAATGCAGCAGGTTGCCACCGCAGGGGGTTCCGCGTTACTTGACGGAGTGCGAATGCTCCGGACCGAAAAGAGCCTCGTATCAATTCTCGGCGTCACGGCTTGTGTCAACTTTTTCTTCTTTTCATCCAGCCCCCTGCTACAGGTCGTAGGTGGCAAATTCGACGTTGGCCCGGCCTTACTTGGACTCTTAGCAGCGATGCTGGGCATTGGCATGTTCGGAGGGTGCTTAGCGGTGGCCCGATACCAACCCGAACGGCGCGGACTGCTGTATGTGGGTGGTTCATACCTCGCCTTCATGTTTATGATCGGATTTGCACTGGCGCCGTGGTACATCGCTTCGGCGGTGTCCTTGGCGATCGCGGCGTCAGGTATGGGACTGTTCGCATCGACTCAAGCCGTGCTGGTCATGGATTCGGTGTCTGAGGAACGACGCGGTCGCGCCTTAGGACTGCTGAGCAGCGCTATAGGCGTCCTCCCAATAGGAATGCTCGTATTGGGTGAGATGGCCGAATTGCTGGGGACGTCGCTCGCGATAACAATCTCGGTGATCACGGGCGCTGTTCTGATGACGATATTCCTGCGGATCCGACCAGAAACCCTACATTTGCGTCAAAACACCGACGAAGTAGAGGCCTCTACAACAGAGCATCCGCCGGGTTCACGGGGGCTCCCGCCGACCGTATTCGACCTGAAGCCGGTTTGATCTATATAGCCGCTAACCAGTCCCGCAAATCAAATAAAGACGCCGCAGAGATCTCATGACCCATTGGGTATTCCGAGTAATCGGGGGAATGTCCGGACGCGACTAAAACGTCTCGAATGTGACGCCCGCGTTCTACATCAACCATCGGATCCTGAGTCCCGTGCTGAATAAAGGTCGCCGGAAGGGTCGCGAAGTCGTATTCGAAATCCGGGATTTCCTGCAGCATGCCAGACAAGCAAGCGAGAGCCGCTGGACGGACTGCGGTTTCCTTCGACAACCCGGCTGCAAGAGCCATTGCACATCCTTGGGAAAAACCAAGAAGAACCATTTCCCCACGATCAAACCCGCCCCTTTCACAAACGTCATCGATAGTCGCACCGATCGCTACAACAGAACGCTTAAACGTTTGAGCGTCGATGACTCCTTCGCTGTTGCGCTCGTACCAAGCAGCTCCAAATGGCATGAGATCTATAGGAGCTCGAAAGCACACAGAAACGAAACGCCCGTCAGGGTCAATGTGTTGCACAATCGGGGCCAAATCGTTTTCGTCGGCACCAAAACCATGCAACAGGACCAAAAGGCGACCCTCGGTCCCTAATGAGTCAACGGGGTTGACCCTCAGCAAGCCTAAGTTGTGATCCACAGAGCCTCCTAACGTCGAAGGCATCATGGCAGAACCGACGCCGCGGAACAGGCGGTTAGCAGTGATGGCTTAGACACTTAAGTCAGGGTCACTCCCTTTGGACGGGCAAATTAGAAACGACACCTTTACGATGTCTTGAAGGATGAACCAAGCCACCGACCACTTCGACACACCGCGAGCTTGGGCGGTCGCTGTCGGTGCGTCCATCGCTAATGGTGTCGCGTTCGGTGTTCTCTACACGTTCGGCGCATTCGTTATCCCGATGGCTGAAGAGTTCAACGCCAGCCTTGGACCAACCTCAATCGTCTTTGGCCTGTCGATGTTTCTCTTTTTCGGGACTGGAGCAATTTCGGGCAGATGGGCTGATCGATATGGACCTCGACCACTGTTGATCGTCGGCGGGACCCTTTTCTGCTGCGGTCTGATCGCGACCTCTTTCGTGACCGCTATTTGGCAGGGCTACATCGTCTACGGACTTGGTTGTGGCGCAGGTGGCGGAGTTTTCTGTTCTCCGTTGTTCTCAACGGTCGCCACGTTTTTTGTCAAGTACAGGGCGTTGGCTCAAGGAGTAGCGGCAACCGGGTCAGGGCTTGGAACACTCGTGCTCGTTCCGTTTTCTAAGGCGATTATCGAAACTGAGGGGTGGCGCAATAGCTACCGAATACTCGCCGCCATCGCCGCAGTCGGATTCATCGTTGGGTTGGTGCTGGTGCGTCGGTCACCGTCACAAGCTCCCGGAGGAGCTGACGGCCATGTTCGACGGGTGATGCGAACCCGCGAGTTCAAAACTATCTCCACTGCCTTCGGGCTTATGTCGATGGCCCTGCTTGGAGCGTTCGCGTTCATCATCAAATTTGCCGAAGACGATGGAGTTAGTCCATCCCGAGCGGCGCTGTTGATGAGTATCGTCGGAGCGTCAAGCATTCTGGGCCGACTCCTACTTACAGCATTCGCCGGCAAACTCGGATCGGTTCGTTTGCTACAAATCGCGCTCGCTGCTCAGCCGCTTGCCTACTTCTTCTGGGTGATCGCGAATGGCCGGTACTACCTGTTAGCAATTTTCGCGGCGCTACTCGGCCTTACATACGGAGGTTTCGTGGCGTTAGCAGGCGACGTTGTCGCCTTCTACTTCGGACTAACAGGAATTGGTGCTGTTACAGGCATGCTCTTTTTGTGTTCCGGTGTCGGAAGCTTGGTAGGTCCACCGATCGTGGGGTTCCTTGCGGACCTTTCAACTATTCGACTGATTCCTCTCAGCGCGGTCTTTGTAATGGCGCTGCTTGGCGCCATCGTCCTCTTCACGATCCCAACTAAACCCGTTGATTTTGGGACAGATCAACCACCACCAGCAAACCTGGGGCTTGTCACGAAACCAGCTGACGAACCTAATAAGAAAGAAGCTGCTGGTCTTCGCCCCAGTGTGTTTGACCTCGAACCGGTCTGATTAGCTCGCTAGAACTAGAGTTCCTCCTAGCGGACAGAGATTCGCAGCGAAGGGGGTCCGACGTGATGTCGGCAATTAGTGAGATCTTCCCAGGAATCAGCATTATTGACTCTGACACCCATTGGTCTGAACCGCCTGATCTTTGGACCAGTTTAGCCCCAGCCAAATACAAAGACTTAGTGCCTCAGATCAAGGAGCACAACGGCCGACGAAAGTGGGTCGTTGATGGCGATATACCGATAGCTGGGGATTCTGCGGTGAGCGCGATTTTGCCGAATGGCGAAAAAATGCTCGGGCTTAGTTTCTTGAAGGCGGATATTGAGATGGTTCACGCAGCCAGTTATGACTGCGACGCCCGGTTGGAGCTAATGGACCAGATGGGAATCAGTCACGGCATCGTGTACCCGAATGTCGGAGGTTTTGGGAACCAAAACTTTCTCCGTGTTGAGGACAAAGCGCTGCGCATCGCGTGTGTTGAAATCTACAACGACTGGATGAACGACCTGCAAGCGCGTTCGGGAGATCGGATCCTCCCGATGGCGTTGGTTCCTTGGTGGGATATCGATGCTTGTATCGCTGAGGTTGATCGGATGCAACGTAACGGGGCAAAGGGCATCGTCATGTGCTCCAATCCTCACGACTCAGGGATGCCGAATTTTGCTCAGCCCGAATGGCGGCCGTTCTGGGAGATCTGCGAATCCTTGAAGATGCCAATCAACTTCCACATCGGTGCATCGGAAGGAGATATCAACTGGTCGGGATCGGTGCCATATGACACGTGGTCTGGAGATGTGAAAATCAGTCTTGGAGGTGCTGCGATTTTCTTGGGGCAGTTGCGTTGGATGGTCAACTTGCTCGTAAGTGATGTGCCTGAGCGCTATCCGGGCCTCAACTTCGTTTCTGTCGAGTCGGGAGTGGGTTGGATCCCATTTCTGCTTGACGCGTTGGACTACCAATGTGGCGAAACTGCCCCCGATCACTTAGCGCACCTTTCAATGAAGCCGTCTGAATATTTCCGGCGCCAGTTCTATGGTTGTTTCTGGTTTGAATCCAAAACCCTAGGCCCGGCGATAGAACACTTGGGAGCTGATCGCATCATGTTTGAAACCGATATTCCGCACCCCACATGTCTGTACCCCCACAGCGTTGAGAGGGTGCGAGACGCTATCGAGCAACTGTCGCCGGTGGTTCAGAAAAAAATTCTCCAAGACAACGCAGCCGAGTTGTACGGGATCGAGGTGTAATTCGTCGGTGAGTTCGGTGGGATGGTTGAAGGACGAGCCTGGTAATGGGCTTCTAGAAATATTTAGTCTCCCCACAGACGAAGCGACATTGCTGCACCTGCTGGAGGAAGTATTTGCTCATTGGCAAGTGGTGCAATTTGGACCCATTGTCCAGGGGGCCGCGTACGAAATAAAGGCTCCCCGCGCGCCACGAATCACCACGCTAGATGGCTATGCGACGCTCGATTTTGGAGACTGGCATATGCATGTCTGCATCGGGGCCACAGTTGGTGATGCTTCCCACCCGACGGAGCCGCATGTAGCGGCGATCAGGCCATGCCAGCGCGCTGAGTTTTACCGACTCCTTGCGGACGGAGCACCGGTGTCCTGGGGCCTTCGTCTATTCAATGGAGCGGAAGAACAACTGATGACAGTGTTGTTGCCCAATCCTTTTCTCGATGAAAACGACAGACCATGTGAACCAAACTGGGATCGGCTCGAATTGTGGGATCATTTACGATCGAAATTTCTCGACCTTGCTCCTGATCCGGTTGATCGAACAGGTCACCGGTTCGTTCATGGGTGACTCTCCACACACCGGTCGCTGTAGAAGGTAGTTTTTCGCTCCTATGGAAAAGCCGCTCTCCGATGTGACGGTGCTCGATTTGACTCGAGCGCTGGCTGGCCCAATTTGTGGTCGACTTCTCAGCGATCTGGGAGCTCGAGTAATCAAGGTGGAGCCTCCGGATGGTGATTTAACACGGCTTCTGATTCCACGGGTGGATGGACAATCCGCCTACTACGTGCAATACAACGCAGGTAAAGAATGTGTATCAATCGATCTCGACGGCTCGGTTGGTCGGGAGTTGTTTCTCCAACTTGTTCCCCATGCTGACATCGTGCTCGAGAACTACCGACCTGGGGTAATGGATCGCTTAGGCATTGGTTACAGCCGCCTGACAGAGGTGAATCCTGAGATCATCTTGGCATCGGTGAGTGGATGGGGTCACAACAACGCCCGCTCAAGCCAAGGAGCATTCGCTTCTGCGATTCATGCTGAAGCTGGAGTGACTGAGATGGTGGCTCGACGAAGAGGAGAAGAGCCCCGAAACGACCCAATGTCCCACTCTGATACCTACACCGGCTTACATGCTCTCGGGGCGGTTCTGGCGGCTCTGCATCTACGAAACCGAACAGGGGAGGGCCAAAAAGTTGAGGTGTCCATGGCGGAAAGCACCTTGATGGTTAACGATCTTGCTGCTATTGAAATGACTGGACAAGATCCTTCTGCCGGTTTTAAAGGCGGCCAAAACTGGTCTCCCGTTCTTCGAATGGCCAACGGCCGTTACGTCAGCATCACGATCGACATCACGACGAATGACGGGTTTCGCTACATAGTTGAAGCAATGAACCGGCCTGAGCTAGTCGAAGATCCGCGTTTCGCCATCATTGAGGACCGAGTAGTGAACCGCGACGCGCTCACAGAGATTCTTGCCGAGTTCATAGCGACGTTCGACGACGCGGCAGCAGTTGAGGCAGCCATTGGTCCCAGAGGCGTGCTTGCGGCTGAAATGAGAACGGTTCCTGAGTTAGCGGCGACCGACTGGGCTGCTGAACGAGGTGCCTTCGTGGATATAGACACGGGTCGAGGTGAAATGATCACCATCCCTCAGTCACCGTGGCGATTTCAAAATGTAGACGCAGGAGTGGCAGCTTTCGTGGGATATCGCGGTCAGCACAACAGAGAGGTTCTTACCGACTTGTTAGGGTTGAGCGCGTCTGAACTGGATGCCCTCGAGGCCGAATCGGTCATCAGTAGCCGTCCCCCACGATGGCTTCGAGAGTCCGAGTAGCTGCCTAGATTCCCGGTATTGACGAAAAGTCGGCTTCGCGTTTCTCGACGAAAGCGGTGACAGCTTCAGCGTTGGCCGGCGCACCTAACAGTTCCGCGTACGCGCCGATTTCGCGTTTGTGTGCGGACCACGCATCCTCGGGTCGACCTGCTCCCATCAGCAATTTCTTTGTTGCCACGAGTGAAGGAATAGGGTTCGCTGCCAGTTCCTGAGCTACCTCCAATGCCCCAGGCATCAATTCCTCGGGAGTGGTCACTCTCCAAACAAGTCCCATCTGCAGACATTCCTCTGCACTGAACCAGCGCCCAGACATGAGCACATAGGCAGCATTTTGCCAACCCATCCGCGTTGCGAAGGTATAACTGCTTCCCGCCTCAGGGGCCAGCCCCAATTGAGGGAAAGGCGTTCGAAGCCGAGCGGTGTTTGACATGAACACCAAATCGCAGTGAGCGAGGAATGTCATGCCTATTCCGACACCGAGCCCATTGACCGCAGCGATCAGTGGTTTCTTGAACTCCGTGAGTTGTTTAAGCATGGAGGGGAAAAGATGCTCCCCGCCCGCCTCGCCTGAGAGCCCATCTTGCATTTCTTGAAGGTCTTGTCCCGCTGAAAATGCTCGACCCTCTCCGGTGATTATCGCAACTGCAATTCCGTCGTCGGCCTCGGCTTCAGCTAGCGCGTCGCGAATTCCACCGAACACGGCGTTATTCATAGAGTTGAGCGCCTGCGGTCGGCTAATTGTGATGACCCTGACTCGACCAATGTCCTCGCGGACGATAACTGAACTACTCATAAACGCATCTTGACACGATCTACCTCGACTTGCTTCGGGTTCTTGCGTTTCGATCGAGTGGGTCAATATCAGACAAATACTGCTTTGATATCATCAAGATACAAACACAAAATTGTAGGTAAAGACGTGTCGGAAAAACAACAGTGGTCGTGCGGCAAGTGCGACAGTCAAGAAGCCGAAACCGGGACCATCCGAACTACCGGAGATGGCGCATCTCGGTACCTCAATCTGCAGAACCAAAAGTTTGATTACATCAGTTGCGCCCAGTGCGGATACACCGACTTCTTCCGCTCTGCGGGCGGGGGTGGTTGGCGAAACGTCCTCGACGTCTTGGCTAACTAATCAACATGAACAATTCGCCGACCAGGAAAGTTCCCCTCAATGGGCAATCACTACATTGAGATCACGTATTGCGTCGAATGAGATTATTCAGCCCACGCCGTGAGGGTGGCGGGCGAGTTGCTCTCTAACTACCAACACCAGATAACGGCTTGCACCTAGTGACGGGCGACAAGGGTGTTTTCGATGTGCGGGTAGATGAGGATCTGATTTACTCCAAGGACGAAACGGGTCGACATGGCGAACCCAGTGAAATGGTGGACGTTGTGAGGGGCATCCTCGAGGCCTGAGACTCGGCCCATCAACGGACACTACCCACTTCCTGCTGACCCCGTTTCTGATGCGCTGGAGGCCGTCGAGGACCGCAACGGCGTGCTGTGGCATTGCCTGTAGGAGCAGGAGGACTGATCGCTTCAGCTGTCGGGATTGTGGAAGAGCACTCCCTCGTCCACCAGGGCGCTGTACTCGTCGTGGCTGCGACCGGCCAACTCACACGTCACATATTCGTTGTCCTCACCGAGCCGCCGCGTCATCAATGGTGCGTCGCCAGGGACCTCGGAGAACTTGATGGGCATACCGGGCACCAGCACTTTTCCGAGCACGTCGTCATCGACCCATCGCACTGCGCCAGCCTCGTGAAGGTACGGATGCTGGGCGGCTTCAGCCAGTGTTAACACAGGCGCCGAGGGCACCCGGCAGTCGTCGAGGAGGTTCACAACGTCGTCTCGGTGAGGTTGTGTTGCTAGCCACGTTGCGATGAACGTGTTCACCTCGTCCCGATTGGCGACGCGGTCGGGGGTAGATGCGAATCGAGGATCATCGGCCAGCTCAGGCCGTCCCATGGCCTCAGCCAAGCGTTGCCACTGGCCGTTGTTGACGGCTGCAACCGTGACGTAACCATCGCCGGTTTCGAACACTCCAACGCCGCCAACGACTGGATGGACGTTGCCCCGCCGGATGGGCTCGCTCTCGCCACCGGACACCGACCATTCCTGCCAGTTGACCTCGTGAGCGGTGGAGTAGGCGTCGAGCAGTGACACAGACACCTCTTGGCCCCGCCCTGTCCGCTCGCGATGGAACAGCGCCGCGGCCACTCCGCCGAAAGCATGGACTCCGGTGAGCACATCACCCGGTGAGATCCCGGCGAGAATGGGTGCCCGATCCTCGTAGCCCAGCATGTGCAGCACCCCGGCCCACGCTTGGGCAATGGGGTCATATCCGGGTTTGTGCGCGAGCGGGCCTTGACGACCAAATGCCGACATGTTGCACATCACGATGCGGGGATTGACGGCCGACACAACGTCGTACCCGAGACCGAGTCGCTCGATGACGCCGAACGCGAAGTTCTGAAGGACGACGTCGGCATGAGGGACGAGGTCAAGGACGAGCTCCGTTGCCCTCGGGTCGCGCAGATCGAGGCACAAAGACCGCTTCCCTCTGTTCTGCTGCACGTGATAACCCGAGCGCGATCCACGCAAGCGGGGCAGGGTACGACCGGGGTCGCCTGCCTCGGCGAATTCGATCTTGATCACCTCGGCGCCCAACTCGACCAGGAGCCGGGTCGCCGTGGGGCCAGCCAGCACCTGGGAAAAGTCGAGTACCCGAATTCCGTTGAATATCCCCTGCACGGCTAGACATCATGGCCCACCGTTCAGCTTGATGTTGGGTTTACTCGTTCACAAAGCGCCCGTGTTTGGCGCTGCTGTCGAGGCTGTTGGCTGCGAGGACTTGATGGGAATGATTCTTCTGATGACAACGATGATGACTGGACCAGCGCAAAACAACATCCTGACTCCGATTGCCGGATCCTCCAATATGCCAACTGAGCCACCGGCGACCCTCATCTCGGTTCCGTGATGGAATACAGGGATGAGGATCTCCGTTGCTTTTCCACCCATCCCTGAAACCCCTGATCACATCGTCCTAGCCGAAAAGCTGGGATATGAAACGGCTTGGGTATATGACACACCTGCTCTTCAACTGGATGTGTGGATGGTTTTGGCGTTAGCCGCCGTGCGTACGGAACGCATCAAGCTTGGACCTGGTGTGCTCATCCCGTCCTTGCGTCACCCAATGGTTACTGCCTCCGCGATAGCGACTCTTGTCGACTTAGTTGGTGAGGAACGCGTGGTCATAGGCGCTGGAACGGGATTTACTGGTCGCCGAGCAATGGGCCAAAAGCCTCTGAAATGGTCTGAGTTCCCGGGAATGATCGACCAAATTCAAGCACTACTCAAGGGCGAAACCGTCGTGTTCGATGGGCAACCAATATCCATGTTGCACTGGGATAGCCAAGCCCCCCAACGCCCTATCGAGGTGCCGTGGATTCTCGGAGTCAACGGACCACGAGGTCTTGCCGCTGCGGGCGAAATGAGTTGTGGAGTATTCACTTCTCGGCCAAGGCCTGATGCTGATTACGGAGGCCTGACAGACGTGGTGTTGCTGACTAGCGGCACGGTGATGGAACCAGAAGAGACTGTTGACTCTGAACGCGTTATCGAAACTGCTGGACCGTGGGTCAGCGTCGCCTATCACGCATTTTTGGAGCAGAAAGATAGCCGGCTCGAGACGCTGCCCAACGCCGACCAATTTGTGAAATTAGTGGAGCAAGTTCCAGAAGACGAGCGCCATCTGCACGTTCACTCGGGACATCTAACAAATCTGAACGCTATTGACCGTGAAGTAGTCGTTGGAGACTCGATGTTCCTTTCCCCGTTTACTCTTCACGCACCCGATGTCCGAGAACGCATAGAGGACATGGAGAATCAAGGCGTAACAGAGATCGCGTATCAACCCATGGGAGACATCGAACGAGAGATTCGAGCGTTCGCCCAAGCCGCGAACCTAAGGTAGCGGTACACAACATTTACTGAACAAAGTTGGGCAGACGAAATGAACAACCCTCCCAATCCCTACGATTTCCTTCCCCAGGTTCCGGGCTTCGAAGTCACGAGCGACGACGTTGGCGAAGGGGAGACGCTCGCCATGCCTCAAGTTTCGGGCATATTTGGCGCAGGCGGAGAAGATATATCTCCTCATCTGAGATGGGCCGGCGCTCCCAAGGAGACCAAAAGTTACTCGGTGACCTGTTTCGATCCCGATGCCCCGACCGGTAGCGGCTTCTGGCATTGGGTTGTCTACGATATTCCTGCAGATGTCAGTGAGTTAGTAACCGGGGCTGGGTCCCAGGATGGTTCGGCACTCCCAGCAGGCGCCAAGCAGCTAAAGAATGACGCTGGGTTATTTGGTTATTTAGGCTCAGCTCCTCCAGCGGGCCATGGAACCCATCGCTACATGTTCGCGGTACACGCCCTCAATGTCGCGTCGCTACCAGTCACCGAGGATGTAACTCCCGCTATCTGCGGTTTCAACATGTTCGGGACCACTATTGGCCGCGCGACTGTGACCCCGGTGTACGAGCAGAACTAGTTGTTTGTGTTGGGTGCTAAGCGCGAGCGGCGTTGACAGTATCGGCGATGGCGTCTGGATCTGGAGGCGCGCCGTAGAACATCATCGTTGACCGATCAGCAAAGCCGTTACGTTCCTTGAGTTTGGCCCCAACTTCTGAGGGCGTCCCCGAGACACAAAGAAGATCAACGAGGTCGTCGTCGATCTTCTCTGTCATGGTCCTCCAATCACCTTGCTTAGAAAGCTGATTTAATTCGGGTTGCAAGTGCTCGTAGCCGTGATAATCAAGCACACCCGAATATGCAGGTGTTGAACCGTAAAACGCTAATTGTGCTGCGGCTTTTCGACGCGCGTCCGCAATTTCTGCATCGTCGCGACCCATTGCGACGATCGTTAGGCAAGCGATGGTGACATCTTTGGCAACGCGACCTGCTGAATGTGCTGCGGCCAACAACACAGGAAGTGTCTCAGCCTCCATGTGATCTGGCGTGTGAAATGGATGGACAAAGAACCCGTCAGCAGAGTGACCAATGGTCTCGACCATCTTCGGTCCGACTCCGGCGACATAGATCTTTGGACGGTCCACCTCTAGGGGCCCTGGGCTGAAGAATGGCGTCATCAGCGTGTGGGTATAGAACTCCCCTCGAAAGTCGAGTTTTTCGCCTGTCTGGAAATTGTCCCAAATCGCGTGGAGCGCAGCGATGTATTCCCGCATACGAGCAGCGGGTTGAGACCATGGCTCGCTGTATCGCTTAGTGATGTGGGGTTTTATTTGGGTTCCCAACCCCAAGATGAATCGGCCGTTGGATAAGCGTTGTAAATCCCAGGCACTAACTGCGCACGTCATAGGGTTACGAGCAAACGCCACAGCGATGGCTGTACCCAACTCAATCGAACTCGTTTGTTTTGCAGCTAACGCCAACGGGAGAAATGGGTCGTGAGAGGCCTCGAACGTCCATGCAGCGTTCAACTGCATTG
>Ga0302132_10001233_pt1 | contig 14625 bp, 16 predicted proteins | sample CB9_321_MG_FD_203113 | JGI IMG/M metagenome (GOLD analysis project Ga0302132, IMG submission 203113) | Marine microbial communities from Western Arctic Ocean, Canada - CB9_32.1 | ecosystem: Environmental > Aquatic > Marine > Oceanic | place: Canada: Western Arctic Ocean | collected 2017-09-19
CAGTGGCTACTTCTTCAGTGGCTACTTCTTCAGTGGCTACTTCTTCAGTGGCTACTTCTTCAGTGGCTACTTCTTCAGTGGCTACTTCTTCAGTGGCTACTTCTTCAGTGGCTACTTCTTCAGTGGCTACTTCTTCAGTGGCAACTTCTTCAGTGGCAACTTCTTCGACTGGGGCTTCTGCTTCTGTTTTTGCGGGTGTTTCCCCTTCAACACGCGAGATGGAACCGTCGTCGAACCCTTGGTCTTTTTCCATTTCACGTTGACGTTGAGCAGCTCGTAAAGCAACTACATCAACCTCAGTACTTTTTTCAACGATACGCACTAAGTCCCAACGTTTTGTTTTACTTCGACGTCTGCTTTCGATGATCTCAACCACATCTCCTTCGCCCGACGCGTTTTCTTCATCGTGAACATAACAAACAGTCTGTTTACGAAGGAACTTGCCATAGAGCGGATGCCGAACGAGTCGAGGAATTTCTACTCGTCTGGTCTTATCCGATTTATCGCTCTTGACGATTCCGATTAGTACTTTCTTAGGCATGATTTGTTTTACTATGATTAAAAAGGGAGGTATTGTATCTGTTGCAATTTTGTATATAAGGATTAACTATTCTTGTCCGTCGACTGGCACTGCTGTAGCCACTGCTTCTTCAGCGTTGACTTCAGCTTCCGTTCCATTGGCCAATTCTTTTTCGCGTTGTACGGTTTTAATGCGAGCGATAAGTTTGCGACTGCGAAGCAACTCACTAGGTGCGTCAAGTCGTTCAGCTTGAGCTTGTACGCGTAATTCAAACAAGCGTCGGTGGGTATCGTCGAGGACCTGTTGTAGGTCGTCGTCGGTCAAATCTCGTAATTCTTTTATTTTCATAATGATTTTTCCAAAACCGCTTTGTGTTTCCAACAATTACAACACGGGCGGCATGTTGTTCATTCAAAATTCTATTTGGATTGTGTGTTAAACCGGTCTTCGTCGAACCAATCGTACTTTGACTGGCATTTTGTGAGCTAGTCGAGCAAAACAGACACGTGCCTGTTGTTCACTCACTCCACCGAGCTCGTATAAAATCGTCCCAGGTCGAACCGTTGCGACCCAGGCCGATGGTTCACCCTTCCCTTTACCCATTCGAGTTTCCAAGGGCGTGGATGTAATGGATCGATGGGGGAACATGCGAACGTATAGTTTGCCTGTACCGCCACGAATGTATTGCTGTGCAGCAATACGTCCGGCTTCAATAGTTTGTGCTTTGATCCAGCCCGCTTGTAATGCCTGCAGTCCAAATTCGCCAAAGACGACTTTGTTACCGCGAGTGGCATTACCTTTTATGCGACCTCTTTGCACTTTTCGGTGCTTGATCCGTCTCGGCATCATTGCCATCGGATGATTCTCCCAAATAGGTACCTTGGTTAATCCAAACTTGTACGCCAATATGTCCTTGAGCCGTCCAGGCTTCAGCAAAACCGTAATCGATTTTGGCATTGATCGTACTTAATGGAATTGATCCTGTTATTTGTTTTTCTCGGCGAGCCATCTCAGCTCCACCTAGTCGACCCGCCATTTGGATTTTGATGCCCTTGGCACCAGCATCCATAGTTTGCTCCATAGATCGTTTCATGGTTCTACGGAAACTGGATCGTCGGCTCAGTTGTTGAGCAATATCCTCTGCTACTAACTGCGCCATGATTTCTGGCTTGGAAATCTCTTCGATTTTCAAGTTAATGCGTCGACCGACCAAGTTTTGCAACTCATCTTGCAACAACTCAATTTCTTGACCCTTCTTACCAATAATCAAGCCGGGTCGAGCAACATGCAAAATCACTTTTACTTCGTCTCGTGTACGTTCAATTTCAATACTGTCGATTCCAGCATTACGATATTGTGTCTTCTTGGGATGGTTCTTAATAAAGTCACGAATCTTGGCGTCTTCGATCAAGAGACCGGCAAAGTCTTTTTTCGAGGCGTACCAACGACTCTTCCAATCACGGACGATACCAGTACGGAATCCGATAGGATTTACTTTTTGACCCATATTACTTTTTACTCTTGTTGAGGTTTTAAACGTTTATGTTGTTTTTGAGTTTGGTTATTAAAATGTTAGTCAACGGTGTCGGTATCACTTATCTCATCACCACCGGTTATTGCTTAGTCATCGTTACCTAAAGTGACTTGAATATGAGATGTTCGCTTAAGAATGACATGAGCCATCCCTCGTGAGCGAGGCCTCATCCGTTTAAACATTGGCCCACCGTCGACTCGTACATCAGTAATCACCAAATCTTCCGGACGAACCATCTGGGAATCAGACGATTGATCTGGGTCCATGGCATTGCCCAATGCACTTTCAATTACCTTTTTCAACATCACGGCACCGCGCTGAGGTTGATATTCAAGGATGCTTAATGCTTCGACGACAGTTTTGCCTCGTACAAGATTCGCCAACAGACGAACTTTACGGGCACTAATGCGTGCGTATCGATGAATTGCTTTGAATTGGTTACCAGCCATGGGCAGGGGACCTTTACTCTGTTGTTTACGTTGTTACTTTATTGCTTACGTTGTATTAACGGTTATGACCACGGAATGTTCTCGTCGGAGAGAACTCGCCTAATTTATGACCCACCATATCTTCGGTAACCGTCACTTGGAGGTGCTGGCGACCGTTGTGAACCATAAAAGTAAAACCGACAAACTCAGGCACAATGGTGCAAGATCGAGCCCATGTTTTGATAGGCTGCTTGGTCCCAACTTCGATTTGCTTACTCACCTTTTGGTAGAGTTTCAAATCGACAAAGGGACCTTTTTTCAGTGATCGACTCATAGTTGACCTTCAGTATTTACTTAACGAATATGTTTTGTATTAAAACTAGGTTGAATAGTTAACTTACTTCTATTTCAGTTTCAACTGACCGTATCGACGTGAACGACGACGACGGACAATTGCTTGATTTGACGGTTTACGTCGTTTACGAGTTCCACCACCCTTGGCAGGAACGCCTGTTGGACTTACTGGGTGACGTCCACCCTTGGTACGACCTTCACCACCACCATGCGGGTGATCGACAGGATTCATCGCGGTACCACGAACATGTGGACGACGACCCATCCAACGCTTACGACCGGCTTTGCCCAACACAACCGCACTGTGATCGCCATTGCTGACTTTTCCAAGCGTTGCTCTGCACAAAATTGGAACTCGGCGTATTTCGCCACTCGGGAGTGACAATTGAGCCCAAGTTCCTTCACGGGCCATCAAAGTTGCACTTGTTCCAGCACTACGGCACATCACTGCACCTCGACCCGGATATAATTCGACGTTGTGAACAACCGTGCTTAACGGAATGTTCTTGAGCGGCATGCAATTACCAACTTCCGGCGGTGTCTTTTCACCACTGATAACATCCATTCCAGCAGCTAGCCCTTCAGGCGCGATGATATAACGCTTTTCACCATCGGAATAATTCAATAGTGCGATACGAGCACTACGATTTGGATCGTATTGGATAGAATCTACACGAGCCGAAATCCCATCTTTTTGGCGATAGAAATCGATCAAGCGATATCGTCGCTTGTGTCCACCCCCGCGATGGCGAACAGTAATTTTACCTTGGTTATTACGACCGCCATTCTTTGTGATTGGACGCAACAAGGATTTCTCTGGCTGATAGCCCGGTGTCAATTCAGCAAAATCGCTGACTGATGCACCACGGCGACCAGGAGTTGTTGGATTGTATTTTCGAATGCCCATTTTTTACTGCTCTATTCTTGATTCACATACTTCGGTGACAAACACCAAGTGGCTTTTAATATCTGTAATACCTATACGACTTGTGTTTCCACACTAAAAGAATTCGATTTCACCATGTTCAGGATCCAGCGTCACAATTGCCTTCTTCCAACTTTTTGTTTGCCCTAACCGATGGCGATAACGGCGATTTTTGCCTTTGCGATTTTGAGTTGCAACCTTAGTCACTTTGACATTGGGATACAATTTTTCAATCGCTTCTCGTACAGAAATTTTGTCAGCCAATGAATTAACTTGAAACGCATACTGATTGTGTCGAGTACTGCGATGAATCCCCTTTTCCGTCACCAATGGACGCAAAATGATCTGGTGAGGTTCCAGTTCGAGCCTTGATTTCGGTTGTCGGTTATTAATATTTGCGTGAGCCATTTTTTAGCCTGTTATCTATGTTACTTAGGAAGCACTGATTGAAGCGTTCAATTCTTCAACAGCTCCCGTAGTCAAAACTAGTTTATCGACCTTCAACACGCTCAATGCGTTTAGGCCCGAAAATGGTGAGACATCCACTCGGCTAATATTCCGAGCGCTTTTGTAAATGTTAGCGTCATGATCCTTGGTCGTGATCAGAGCGCTTTTGTCGCTTAGATCGAGCTTGCCAAGTAACTCAGCCATTGCTCGAGTCTTGGGTTCGTCCATCGTCAATCCATCGAGAATTAGGATTTCACCATCTTGAATTTTTGAGGCGATCGCCATGCGAGTTGCAGAGCGGACAGCCTGTGCTGGTAAGCGATAATAAAAGCTACGTTGTTTCTTAGCAAAAATATGACCACCACCACGACGGACACCACTGGTGCGATGACCCGCTCGAGCGTTACCAGTACCCTTCTGGCGGTACATCTTTCGACGTGAACCAGCAACTTCTGATCGCGACTTCGACGCGGCACTGCCTTGACGGTCGTTGGCGTGATACATCAGAACAACATCATGCAGCAGTTGTTTGTTAATTTTCGGAGCGAGCTGGTCAGTATCGATATCGACACTGCCTGTTACATCACCCGATGTGTTATATACGTCTAACGTTGCCATTTTTATGCCCTTTGCAGGCTTACTGTTTATTGTTGTTATCTTTTATAGTCTTGTTTGTTTTGTGTGTTCTTGAACACAACCTGCTACTGAATTAACCAACGTGATTTGTGCCACTGACAACAACGTATCCACCATTAGGACCCGGTACCGCACCACGTACTAATAACAAATTATTGTCTTCGTCGACTCGAACTAAATCTAGGTTTCGAGAGGTAACTTTAGTACTACCAAACTGTCCCGCCATTCGCTTTCCTTTGAAAACGCGACTTGGAGCAGCACTCATTCCAGTACCACCAGCGTGGCGGTGACATTTTGTCACACCATGTGTGGCACGTTGACCGGAGAAATTATGTCGCTTCATAACACCAGCGAAACCACGACCTTTACTGAGGCCAGATACGTCAACCGATGTTACTTCCGCTAGGTCTGCCACGGTGACTTCTTGGCCAACTTCATAGCCATCCGCTGATCCACGAAGTTCGCGAACAAACTTTTTGGGTTCACATTCAGCTTTAACCGTTGCTTCAATCCCTGCATCAGCTTGACGCTGGGAACGCTTGCTAGCCAATTTGTTGCTCACATGACCACGCTCACTGCGGCGGGCTTGGCTTTGATTTCGACGTTCACCCTGAGGACGCTTTTTATCTTCATATCCCAACTGAATGGCTTCATAGCCATCGCTTTGTTCGGTTCGAATCTGCAGTACATGACAGGGCCCGGCTTCAATTACCGTTACGGGGATTGCTATCCCACTCTCGTCGTATATTTGCGTCATACCAACCTTACGGCCGAGTATTCCTTTAGTCATCGTTTTGTCCTCATGGTGTCTACCTCTAGGACTGCTTACCACTGTTTTCGTGGTAACAAGTTACCTAGAAAGGCTTCCGTCCATATAATTTATTGTCTCGATTATCTTGTTTTAAGATGTGCCTACAAGCGACATCCAAAAATTTAAATTAACACATTGCTGCTGGCGAAAACTCGACCAACATCACAACTACATTTTATTGAGCTGAAGATTTGATTTTGATATCAACACCAGCTGGTAAGCTCAACTTGTTCAAAGCATCAATCGTTTTGGATGTTGCTTCAACAATATCGATGATTCGCTTATGAGTGCGAATTTCAAACTGCTGACGTGATTTTTTGTTGACGTGAGGTCCTCGAATGACCGTATATCGTTCGATTCGAGTTGGTAATGGAATGGGTCCGTGAACTTCCGAGTGGGTTCGCTTTGCTGTACCTACAATCTCCTGAGCACTCTGATCCAATATTGCATGGTCATATGCTTCCATTCGAATGCGTAATACTTCAGTTTGCTTAGCCACTGCGTGTGAAACTCCTAGTTAACGAAACTCAACATTTCCTTACGTGCAACACCTTAAATCAAGCAGAGCAGACCCACTGATGCAGTCCCTTTCCAACTTGGAATAGACTGTCAATTTAGGCTTACTACCGCCACTCAATAAACTACTGTGTCAAACATTCGATATTACGCCTGTTTTCTAGGATCGTCAACAGCGAGAGTTCTAAAAAAAACCAAATATTTATAGCTGTAAAATGCCTAAACGGTGCATTGTTTAGGATCTCGGACTGGATTCTCAATTAGAACCCAAATTCACTCAAATCTTCTGCCGGCGCAGGCATGTAATTCAGTGGAGCAATACTACATCCGGCGCGACCTTGACTGAGACTTCGCATCGCACTGGAATAACCAAATAACTCCTTCAGCGGTACATGGGCTTCGATTTCAGTTCGATCACCATGCGCCTCTGTAGAAACAATCATGGCACGCCGTTGTTGCAAGTCCCCAACAAAATCACCTAGATAATCGGCTGGTGTGCTAATGGATAAGTGCATAATAGGCTCAAGCAGTACAGGTTTACCATTTTTTAAGCACCGTTCAAAAGCATCTTCCGTAGCAATACGAAAGGCAATGTCGTCGGATCCTTCTTCGGCAATTTCTGCGGCAAGTACCGTGACTTTTAAACGCATCAAGGGGAACCCAGCAATGATGCCTCCGCCAGAACCACGATTCCGTAATGCGTCAAATGTTGCTTCAAGACAATCCGGCGGCAGCGAATCTGGGGGGAGTTGATTAGCGACAGCTAGCCCGTGGGTCACCTCTTCATTGGGCTCCATGCGGATCGTAATTCGCGCATATTTTTGCACTCCGTTCATCAGGCGATTGCATTCGCCGGTGACTTCAACTTGGTTTTGAATTGTTTCCCGGTAACTAACCTGCGGTTTGTGGAAACGGACGTTTAATTTGAACTCTCGCAGTAAACGATTTTTCACCACTTCTAAATGTAACTCACCCATTCCGCGCAATAATGTTTGCCCGGTATCGCCATTGAAAACTTCTAGCGTAGGGTCCTGTCGCATCAACATTTCGAGTGTATTTTCGAGTTTATCGCGCTCTGTTGTATTCTCAGGCTCAATCGCCATCGAAATAACCGTTTCTGGAAAATCAATGGATTCCAGTAGAATCGGATCGCTTGCGTCGCATATCGTATCGCCGGTGATGGTGTGCCGTAGTCCCACAATACCGACAATGTCACCTGTTTGGACTTGGTCAATTTTTCCCTGTGGGTCTTTGCGAGTGGCATAGATTTGCCACAGTTGAGCAACGTTGTCTTTCTTATCTTTTCCTGGGTTGTAGATTCGTGAATTTGCCGCGATTTGCCCGGAATAGATTCTCGCCCATGAGATATCACCAGTTTTGGCAGGAACGACTTTAAACACTAAGCCACAAAAGGGTTCGTCGACGGCGGGCTTGCGAGATACGACTTGCTCGTCTTCTTCTTGTTTACGACCGGTGGAAACAAGTGTTCCTGTCACAGGAGGTCGATCCAGCGGGCTCGGTAAATAGGCTTGAACGGCGTCTAGAATTGGCTGTACTCCAATACCGTGCAGCGCCGATCCACACATTACCGGTTGAAAAGACTGTTGAATCGTTCCCTGGCGTAACACATCATGAATGACGGACTCAGGGATATCTTCTTCCATGAGCAACAAGTCAGTAAGTTCGTCGCTATATTCAGCCAGTTGCTCCAGCATCTTTAGCCGCCATTCTTGGGCAGTGTCGATCAGCTCTTCAGGCACCTCGGTTTCTTGGATATCTAATCCGTCTTTTTGATCATCAAAGTTCAGCATCCGCATTCGCACGAGATCAATGACACCATAAAAGGGAAGGCTGGTATGTGCAGGTCCCGCGCCGGCTGGAATTTGAATTGCAACAGGATTGGCTCCCAAGCGGCTACTGAGATCCTCGAAGACCGCATTAAAATTGGCTCCCTCACGGTCCATCTTGTTAATAAAGACAATCCGTGGAACTTCGTAATGGTTGGCCTGTCGCCAAACTGTTTCACTCTGGGCTTCGACACCCTCCCGCGCACTGAAAACGACTACCGCACCATCCAATACTCGCAAGCACCGCTCCACTTCTGCCGTAAAATCAACGTGCCCGGGCGTGTCGAGCAAGTTTATATGGACATCTTTCCAGTTGAAGGTGACACAGGCCGAGTAAATGGTGATTCCCCGTTCTTGTTCTTCCGGGTCGTCATCGGTAACCGTGGTTCCTTTATCAACCATCCCCACACGATGTTTGGCACCACTATAAAACAACATTCGTTCGGTGACGGTGGTCTTGCCGGCATCGATATGCGCGATGATGCCAATATTGCGAAGCTTGTCTATTTGACGTGCCATGAATTGTAGAGCCCAATAAAACCGAACTAGATCAAGAGACGAGGATAATTCATATTGTTAATGGGAAAGCTGCCTGTGGGAAGGAGGCAAGCGTTAAATGGCATCCGTAAAACGGCTTGCTTATTTCCGCAGCGCAAAAAAAACCGCGCGACTGTAAGTCTAACGCGGTTTGATCTATTGGTTGTGGAATTACCACGCAAAGTGAGCAAACGCTTTGTTCGCATCAGCCATACGGTGGATGTTTTCGCGTCGAGTAATCGCGGCGCCTTCTTTGTTGTAAGCGGCAACGAGTTCGTCAGCAAGTTTTAGATGAGTAGGTCGGCCTTTCTTTTCACGCAAAGCGATCAAGATCCAGCGGAATGCCAAGGACTGTTGGCGGTTTTTGTTGACCTGCATTGGCACTTGGTAAGCAGCACCACCGACTCGCTTCGAGCGAACTTCGATTTGTGGCTTGACGTTTTCAACAGCTGTTGTGAATACTTCCAGCGGTTCTACGTCTGGAACCCGAGTTTGAATTTCATCGAGTGCATTGTAGAAAATTGCCTGCGCAACAGTTTTCTTTCCATCGTTCATCAAGCAATTGATGAACTTACTTGCAAGCAGTGAATCAAACTTTGGATCCGGCTTGAGTTGTTTTCGGCTGGCGGTAATTCTACCCATCTTTATTTATTCCGTAATTGTTTTGTGTAGCTGTATTAATGATAACGCAGCGATAAATGATTCGGTGTTATGGCTTTTTCGCCCCATAGCGACTACGTGATTGACGGCGATCTTCTACTCCGAGAGCATCTAGAGCTCCACGAATGACTTGGTAACGGACACCTGGTAGGTCACGCACTCGTCCACCTCGTACAAGTACAATCGAGTGTTCTTGTAGGTTATGACCTTCGCCTGGGATATATACTGTGACTTCTTTACCATTGGAAAGACGAACACGAGTGATTTTCCGCAGAGCCGAATTTGGTTTCTTCGGCGTCATAGTACGTACCTGTAAACAAACGCCTTGCTTTTGTGGGCAGCGTTCTAATACAGGTGCTTTTGATTGCTTACGTCGTTTCTTGCGACGTTTACGAACGAGTTGATTTATCGTTGGCATGAAAGGTTTCCAAAAACCGTAAATTGATGAATGTTGTCTCTGCTATTAATACTTATTTCTAAGGGTCAACAAGGCCTAAGTACCTCGAAAAACCGATAGGGGAACTACTCAGCGTACACGCTCATTGCTGCTTGTCAATTGCCATTGGCGTTATTTCAAAAACTCAATGTACGAACGCAAATGATGTCGCCCAAAAAAGCATGCTTGCATTTACTGGGCTCATGCTAGCAATAATGTGTTAAATATTAATTCCCGTCGTCACCGTCTCCTAATAGTTCTTCAAGAGATTTTGCTGTACTTTCCTCCGTCGGTGCCTCAGCGACTGGTCCTGGGGTCGCTTCTTCCTCTCCCGCTTGCAATAAGGGGAATTGAGTCACAAGCGATTGATCGTCTTCGGCAGCTAGGGCCTGTAGTGCTTCTGCTTCGTAACGAACTTCACCAGCCTGGAATTTTCGGAATCCAGTTCCTGCTGGAATCAAGTGTCCGAGGATAACGTTTTCTTTTAGGCCAACAAGTCGATCGATCTTTCCTGATAACGCTGCTTCGGTGAGCACCTTGGTCGTTTCCTGGAAACTCGCTGCCGAGATAAAGCTTGAGCTTTGCACCGACGCTTTTGTAATCCCTAATAATTGCGGGTCAGAAGTTGCGGGTTTAGGTTTGGTACCTTTAGCCGGACTACCGCCCTCTGCTTCAACGGCTGCGTTAGCTGTTTCTAAAGCAGTTTTCGGGATGACTTCACCAACTTGGAAGTTAGTGTCACCAGCGTCCTTAATCTTCAAACATTTGGCTAAAGCTTCGTTGGCTTGTCGCACTTCGATCTTATCCATCACCATACCGGTCAACAATGTTGTGTCGCCAGCGGTTCGGATTTGGACTTTTCGCAGCATCCGAGCGATGATGATTTCAATGTGCTTGTCATTGATTTCCACTCGTTGGCTTCGATAGACCTGTTGGACTTCGCGAGTCAAATAACGTTGGACTTCTTCTTCACCACTAACACGTAAGATGTCATGTGGTTCCAGAGGACCGTCGACGAGTTCTTTACCCGCTTGGACGACGTCGCCGGAATGAACCAAGAATCGTTTACCTGGTGGTACCAAGTGTTCGAATTCCATGTCACTTTCTTCGTTGCGAATTAGAATCTGTCGTTTACCACGTTTCTTTTCACCCGTGATTTCGATCACGCCATCGATTTCAGCAATAACAGCTGGATCCTTTGGCTTACGAGCTTCAAAGATTTCGGTAATTCGTGGCAAGCCTCCAGTAATATCACTAACACCAGATGCTTCACGTGGAGTTTTAGCAATCACCGAACCAGCTTTGACTTTTTCTCCTTCGTCCACTTCAATGTGGGCACCTTCAGGCAAGTAATAAACATCTTTAGGTTTACCATCGGCGTCTTCCAGAATGATTTGTGGATGGAGTTCACCTTTGTGGTCCGTGATCATACGCCGCATGCTACCACCGGCGTCTTTTTCAAGCCGCAGCGTTTCGCCGTCGACGATGTCGTCGTAGCGAGCAACACCGGAAACTTCGGCGAGAATCGGGATGCTGTGTGGATCCCATTCACAAAGGATGGTTCCGGCTTTGACTTCGTCATTTTCATTGACGCGAAGTAAAGCACCTGTAGGCACAGTGTGTGATTCGAGTTCACGGCCTTTGGCGTCCAGAATAGCGATTTCACCATTACGGGTAAGTACGATATTGTCACCTTTGACATTGGTAACATTTCGAATATGAACGAACTTAACGATACCACCTGTCTGTGATTTCGTATCAGATTCTTCAATACTTGTATTCACGGTACCACCGATATGGAAAGTACGCATGGTTAACTGTGTACCCGGTTCACCAATACTTTGTGCAGCGATGATTCCAACTGCCATACCAGCTTCGACTTCTCGTCCGGTAGAAAGATCCATCCCGTAACATTTGCGACAGATACCCAGTGGCGCGTCACAGGTCATTGGTGAACGAACTTGGATTTTATCCACACCTAATTCTTCGATACGCTTTGCCGTTTCCGGAGTAATCATTTCGTTGGCTGCAACGATGACTTCATCCGTAACCAAGTGAGCGATCTGTGTCTGACTGACTCGACCATTAATCGCATCTGCCAAACGCACTTCGACTTTTTCACCGCGGTAAATAACTCCCTTGGTAATACCTCGAGCGGTTTTGCAATCTTCCATGGTGACAACGACGTTTTGTGCCACATCGGCAAGTTTACGTGTTAGGTAACCAGAGTCAGCAGTTTTCAGAGCGGTATCGGCCAATCCTTTTCGAGCACCGTGGGTCGAACTGAAATATTCCAGTACTGATAACCCTTCACGGAAGTTTGCTTTAATCGGAGTTTCGATGATTTCACCGGTTGGCTTGGCCATCAAACCACGCATACCCGCGAGTTGGCGAATTTGTTCAATACCACCACGAGCACCAGAGTGAGCCATGAGATACACAGGATTAACATACCCATCACCTTCACGGTAATCTGTTTTCATCCCTTCCATCATCAACTCGGTAATTTGCTCACGAGTGTGAGTCCAAGTATCTAGTACCTGGTTATATCGTTCCAATTCCGTAATTACACCACGCTGATACAACTTGCTATATTTCAAAACTGTCTTTTCAGCTTCACCAATGATGGCGAATTTTTCCTCAGGTGTAATGAGGTCATCCGTAGCAAATGAAAGCCCAGAGTGAGTACTGTTTTGGAAACCGTACTGCATCATGTCATCCAGCAAGTCAATGGTGGGTCGACGTCCCAGGGTTTGGTAACAATCGGAAATTACAATGGACAAGTCACCACTTCGTAGTGTTTCGTTATAGAAATCCATACCTGTGGGCAGCATCGAGTTAAAGCAGATACGGCCATAGGTTGTTTCGATGATTTCACCGAGTTGCGCGTCACCATCTTCTGTTTTTAGTTTGCAGTTCGCTGGTAAACGGATTTTGACTTTTGAGTGCGTTTCAATAATCCCTTCGGCGTGAGCATAGTCTGCTTCGGCGGAGCTCGAGAAAGTCATGCCTTCACCTTTTCGGTTCGGCAATTCCAATGTGCTGTAGTAGCAACCCATCACGACGTCCTGTGACGGACTCATAATCGGTTTACCATTGCTGGCGGCAAAGATATTGTTGGTAGACAGCAGGAGGGTATGAGCTTCGACTTGAGCTTCAACCGACAATGGCAAGTGAACGGCCATTTGGTCACCATCAAAGTCAGCGTTGAAACCTTTGCAAACAAGTGGATGCAAGTGAATGGCATTACCTTCGACGAGAATTGGCTCGAAGGCTTGGATTCCCATGCGGTGAAGCGTTGGAGCTCGGTTAAGCATGACTGGGTGATTTTGAATTACAGATTCAAGGATATCCCATACTTCTTCGTCTTTCCGCTCAAGCATTTTCTTGGCGCTCTTAATCGTGTCGGCATGACCGAGCTCTTTCAGACGTCGAATAATAAAGGGTTGGAATAATTCGAGCGCAATTTTCTTGGGCAAACCACATTGGTGGATTTTCAGCCGCGGTCCAACCACAATCACACTACGAGCCGAATAATCAACACGTTTGCCAAGTAGGTTTTCACGGAAACGTCCCTGCTTACCTTTGATCATATCGGTCAAAGATTTTAGCGGACGATTACTGCTTCCTAAAACCGGACGTTTACAACGATTGTTGTCAAATAACGCGTCGACCGACTGTTGCAACATTCGCTTTTCGTTACGGATGATTACTTCTGGAGCGTTTAAATCAACCAATTTGCGTAAGCGGTTATTACGGTTGATAATTCGGCGATAGAGGTCGTTTAAGTCACTCGTGGCAAAATTACCCGAGTCTAATAGTACCAATGGACGTAGGTCCGGTGGGATAACGGGGATGACATCCAAGACCATCCACTCTGGGCGGTTGTCACTGTCACGAATGGATTCAACAATTTGTAGTCGCTTGGCCAAGTCCTTTGTCTTTTGCTTACTCTTGGTGTTATCTAAGTCTTCGCGTAGCTGAACGGACAATTGGACCAGGTCGAGTTTGTTGAGTAATTGTCGGACAGCGGCGGCACCCATACCAGCTTCAAATGCGTCAGCGCCCCACTTTTCACGAGCGTTGCGGTACTCTTCTTCGGTCAACAATTGCTGGAGTTCTAGATCGGTATCACCGGGTTCGGTGACAACGTAATCTTGAAAATAAACGACTTTTTCCAAGCTGGTCGTCTTCATCGCAAGCAAGTTACCTAATCGACTAGGCATCGCCTTAAAGAACCAGATGTGAACAACCGGCGCTGCGAGTTCGATATGGCCCATGCGTTTTCGACGAACACGCGAGTGGGTGACTTTGACACCACAGCGATCACAGATCATGCCCTTATATTTCATGCCGCGATATTTACCACAAGCGCATTCCCAGTCCTTTTCAGGGCCAAAAATACGTTCGCAAAACAAACCGTCCTTTTCCGGGCGATAGGTTCGGTAGTTGATGGTCTCTGGTTTCTTTACTTCACCAAATGACCAACTCCGGATGTCATGGGGTCGCGCCAACGAGATTTTCACCGAGGCGTAATCATTAATCCTGTCGTGTGAGTTTTCACCAACTGTCATGGTTCCGTGCTCCTTTGGGATCACTATGCTAATTGCAAATTAGAAATTGTGTTTTAATGTTGTAGTTTTAGTACTCGAGTATCTGGACGGTGCTAAGTTGATTAGTTCCGACGTTTTTCAAGTTCCATGTTCAATGCAAGGCCGCGAATTTCGTTGGTCAACACATCGAAACTAGCAGGTGTGCCAGCTTCTAAAGTGTTTTCACCCTTGACCATCGCTTCGTAAATCTTTGTACGACCTTCAACGTCATCACTCTTAACGGTTAATAGCTCCTGCAGAATATAGGCAGCCCCGTAGGCTTCGAGAGCCCAGACTTCCATTTCTCCAAATCGCTGTCCACCAAAGCGTGCTTTACCACCAAGTGGTTGTTGAGTAATCAATGAATAAGGTCCAGTACTTC